>Ga0116171_10000140_pt1 | contig 73463 bp, 55 predicted proteins | sample AD_JPNHW2_MetaG_FD_89798 | JGI IMG/M metagenome (GOLD analysis project Ga0116171, IMG submission 89798) | Active sludge microbial communities of municipal wastewater-treating anaerobic digesters from Japan - AD_JPNHW2_MetaG | ecosystem: Engineered > Bioreactor > Anaerobic > Digestate | place...
CAATCAGATTGGAATCGTGGATTTCCCTTATAACAGACCCCGACCCAACGACGATGAAATTCCAAAGCTCTTTGCTGCCATGCTGGGAATCCCCTGGTACGGCATGAATGTCATCTCAACCGGGGGTAACTATATGACCGACGGACTGGGTATCAGCTCATCGACCGATCTCGTTTATGTTGAAAATCCGACCCAGACTTCGCAACAGGTTAACGATAAAATGTTCGATTATTTAGGAATCGAAAACTTCCGTGTCGTACCCGACCCGAATATTTCCTCTACAATCGATCATATTGACTGTTGGGGGAAATTTCTGGGCCCCGACAAGATCCTGATCCGTCAGGTACTCCCAACTGATCCCGAGTATAATGCTTTGGAGAACCAGGCTACCTACTGGGCTTCTCAGATCTGCTCCTATGGATATAATTACCGGGTATTCAGAGTAAAGACACCCCAGGATCAACCCTACACCAATTCCGTAATCCTGAACGACAAGGTGCTTGTTCCATTCATGAACAGTGCCTGGGACGATAGTGCTAAAGCTGCTTATGAAGCAGCTATGCCCGGTTATACCATTAAGGGCTTCATTGCAAACGCATCGACTGCCTGGCTTTCGACCGACGCCCTCCATTGCCGGGTTATGGGTGTTGCAGATGTCGGACTCCTTTACATTCGCCATATTCCGATTTCGGGAGTGAAGCCCTGCGAGTCGGATTATCAGGTATCAGCAACCGTATTTGCTTCCAGTCAAATGCCGGTCATTGAGGATTCGGTGCGCATACATTTCCGGGTTAACGGAGGGCTTTACCAGGTTGTCCAGATGACTAACCAGGGCGGTTCAGATTACTCCGGGTTCATTCCCAAACAACCGGCCGGAAGCCTTGTCGAATACTATCTTTCTGCAGCCGATGAATCGGGACGGTCAGAAACTATGCCACTGATCGGGGCTGCCGATCCGTTTCAATTCACGACAACCTACACCAACCTGACACCGGTTCCTGATACCCTCTGGTTCATCACCCCCGACGATTGTCTTAACGGTAAGATAACGCAGTTGCACAATTACCTTACCACGCGGATCACCCTCGATACTATTCAGCAATACGGAAATTCAGTGCCTTGGATGGTCGATTCCGTTTCAGTCGCGGGTTATCCTTCCCAGATTGACCCCGGCGACAGCGTTGCGGTGAGAGTCAGGGTTCCTGTTGTGGTTGCTTTGCTTCCGGGTATGAATTTTTATAAGGACAGCCTGGAGTACATCACATCAGCAGGCAGTAATTATGTTATCATCATGATCAATTCCGATCTGCTATCGAAAATCAATGAAGAGCAAGCCCTTCCGGAGATCGGAAGACCTTACCCAAATCCTTTCCGTGATCGAATCTCAATTCCCCTTTCGTTGCGACAGCAGGAACAGATCCGGATCGAAATTGTTGATTTACGGGGCAGGTCGATCACGGTTTTATGGAATGGAATAGCTGATGCCGGTGACAGATTCTTCACATGGGATGGCACAGATGACACAGGGAATCCGGCCGGGAGTGGCATTTATCTGCTAAAATTCACGACCCGTGGGAGATCTGAATGCCAGAAAATCTTACTGCTCCGGTAATTAGATCAGCCGGGGAAATTCCAGTTTTGCAGTTTTGATAATTCCCATGCGGGAAGGATAATTAATACATTCTCTAACCCCGCTTTTCGGGCCGCATTTGCGGAAAGAACAGAACATCCTGGATAGAAGGAGAGTTGGTCATGATCATGGTAAGGCGGTCGATCCCGATGCCAAGCCCTGCTGTAGGAGGCATCCCGAACTCCAAAGCACGGAGGAAGTCTTCATCCAGAACCATCGATTCCGTATCCCCGCGACGGCCGAGTTCAAGCTGTGCTTCGAATCGTTCACGCTGATCGATTGGGTCGTTCAGTTCAGAAAAAGCGTTACATAATTCCTTCCCGTTGCAAATGGCTTCAAATCGTTCGACCAGTCCGGGTTTACAACGGTGCTTCTTGGCCAGGGGTGACATTTCCACGGGATAATCGGTGATAAAGGTTGGCTGGATGAGGAAAGGCTCACATTTCTCCCCGAAGATCTGGTCGATGATCTTTCCTTTGCCCATGGTCTTATCAATGGGAACGCCAAGTTGTTGCGCGCGTTGCACGAGTTCTTCCTCGGTTAAATCGGCGATGTCGGTACCGGTGAAATGGTGGATCACCTCGTACATGGTGAACCGCTTCCAGGGACGCCGGAAGTCGATCAGATTTTCACCCACCTGTACCTGTGTGGTCCCATGGAGATCAAGGGAAATTTTTTCAACCATTTCTTCAACCAGGTCCATCATCCATTCGTAGTCTTTATATGCCACATACAACTCCATCTGGGTGAATTCGGGATTGTGGAAGCGATCCATGCCTTCGTTTCTGAAATCCTTAGAGAACTCGTAAACCCCTTCATATCCCCCGACAATAAGGCGTTTGAGGTACAATTCGTTGGCGATTCTCAGATAAAGTGTCATGTCGAGCGCGTTATGCTGTGTCTTGAAAGGGCGTGCAGCCGCTCCGCCATACAGGGGTTGCAGGATCGGGGTTTCCACTTCAAGGTATGACCGGGAATTCAGATATTGCCGCATCGAATTGATCAGCCGGGTGCGTTTTACAAAAACATCCCGGATTTCAGGGTTCACAATCAGGTCGACATACCGTTGGCGGTAACGGAGCTCGGGATCGGAAAAAGCATCAAACACTGCATCGTCTTTTTCCTTGACAATCGGCAGTGGACGCAGTGATTTACTGAGTAATTCCAGGGCCCTGACATGAATCGTGATTTCTCCCATCTGGGTAATAAAAACGTACCCGGAAATACCTATCAAATCACCGATATCGAGTAATTTTTTAAAGACCACATTATACAGGGTTTTGTCTTCGCCGGGGCAGATTTCATCTCGTTTTATATACAGCTGAATTCGTCCGCTTTCATCCTGCAACTCAACAAATGATGCTGCTCCCATGATCCGGCGGCTCATGATCCGCCCGGCAATACTGACATCCTGATACAAAGAAGGATCAGTGGAAAAGTTTTTCTTAATCTCTGAAGCCCTGACATTTACCGGAAAGGTGTGAGGAGGATAGGGATTGATTCCCAATTTAATAAGCTCATTCAATGAATTTCTGCGGATGGTTTCCTGTTCGCTTAATCCTGAAGTCATAGTGCCAAATTTCGGCAAAGATAGGGAATTAGGACAAAACAGTATGGAGGATATGGTGGGATTGGAGATCCCTGAATCCGGGAAGGTGCAATTTATAATAGAGCAATATGGTTTCAAGGATCTGATCCCGTTTGCGAGGCGACAGGATTACTTTTAAAGAAGACACACCTGCGTCGTCAGGAACGGAAAGAAGTTGATGAAACAGGACACTGTCCGCTTCATCCAGGTAGTTTGTGTGACCGGGAATATTGGCCTGAAAAACCCCTTCCCGTAAGTTGAAAATCGTGGTTTGCGGGGTCAGGTTTCGTTGCGGGTATATACCCAGATGGTGCATCAGACGAAGCGCAAAGAACAGATGATAATGGGAAACCGGTCCTTCAGCCTGATCGAGTTCGATGCAGGAATTCCACAGAAAATCAAATAATTCCCGGTTGGGTTCTTCTTCGCGGATGGCTTTGTAAGCCAGTTCACAAATGAAAAGTGCAATCGCGCTTTTACGGATGTCCAGGTGAACAGACTGATAAGGGTGGTTGAGTTGCACTTCTTTGATGGTCTGCAACGAATTTCGTTCTTTATTGTAAACAACAAGTTCGAGCAATGAGAGCGGTTGAAACAGTGCAGGTTTGAACCGGGAGCGTGGGGTATGAACCCCTTTTATAAGGTAAGAGCGGAGTCCGAATTGTGATGTGTAAAGTTTGGCGATCAGACTGGTTTCGGCATATCTGACCGTATGAAAAACAATGCCCCGGGTTGCATAAAGCATCAGTCGATGATCAAAATCTTGGTGACCACCTTTTCAGTACCGTTGTCATTGGAAGCAAAAACCAGGTAAACACCCGACCGGGCTCTGCGTCCGTCAAAATTTTTTCCATCCCAAATGGCCTGTCCGCCTTCGGCCCTGGTTGAATAGACAAGAACCCCGTTCACATCGGTTATTTTGACCTGGGCGTTTGAGACCAATCCCTTGATGGCAATATATCCCTCGTAATCCTCCTTTACCGGGTTCGGAAATGCATAAACATTTTCATTGGTATCGCCTCCGGGGGTGGCTGATGACCGGAAGGAGATGACCCCTTTATCCGTTCCGAAAAAGACGTCTCCATCCTGGTTGATGGCCAGACAAACGATTCGGTCGGAAAGCAGAGGGCTGTTTTCGGCTGTAAAATGGTAGATTTGGGAAGTCCCATCGGCAGAAAAAAGATAGACACCGCCCCGGTCGGTCCCGATCCATTTACGGTTTGCGCCGTCAACAGCAATGGCGTTTACAGTTTCATTTTCAAGAAGATACTGCACATATCCGCCCTGGGTTATCAGGATACGCTGTGCATCGAAATTCTGACCGGAGAATACATTTTCAGGGGTATAAAAAACCGCAATGCCTTCTTCGGTCCCAATCCATATTTCGCCGTTAAGGTCTTCGACCATGGCAGAGACGTAGTTCCCCGGAATTTTGCCGCTTCCGGCGGATGAATTCAGGAGTTTGGCCTGATCATCGGCCAGATTATCGGGTGTTCCGTTTTCTGTAAAGACCATGATGGAATTTGGATTGGTATTACCATAACGCATCTGAATCCATTTTTGGCCATGGCGGTCCACCAGAATCTGACCCAGGTCGCTTTCATTTACGATCGGGATGGTAAATCCGGTCCATTGGTCGCCTTTTTTCATGGAGAGACAGCTGTTGTTGTGAGAGGTGACCACCCACAGGTTCCCGGTTGCGTCGAAAGCAGCTCCACCTACCCTGACGTCTTTAATGTCGCTGCTGGTATGATGCCCCAGCGTGCTGTTTGAGGCATTGTAGATCTTGACTGCCGAATCGTTTTTTAATTCCACCAAGCCTTTGCCATAGGATCCGGCGAAGACATGGCGGTGATCGAATGGATCAATGGCAATGACATCGATATCATAGGTCGAATCCATCAGGGGACTGTTATATCCTGCAATGTTAAACCAGTTGGAATTATCAAAATGGTAAACCTGAGGAGTGGTGTAAATGGGTGAATAGGAGGTACTTCTGCCACCGGGTGCGATATAAAGATTGTTGCCTGCGCTGCTCATACTGAAAGCCAGCGCGGTGAGCGGCCCGCTCAGGCTTATGTGGTTGAAATAGTTGTGGGGTTTGTCATAATGGATCATTCCCCGATAGGTATCAACAATCCAAACATGGCCCTGGTCGTCGGTCAGGGCATCCTGAGGGAAGGGGGCGCCGGGCTCATAACCCCAAACATACGTGTACACATCCAGATTAAGGTCGAGAACCGTCACAAAATAGTTGTACGCGACTGTCAGATACTTTTCACCTGCCTGAAGGTTCATTACCGGATTATAATAGGACATCGGATGAGGGGTCCATCGGCCGCCGGTATGACGGTATAACGTATCAGATCCCGAAAAGGCAGTCCTTTTATTCACAAATACAGCCCCGGCAAAACTTACAATTGAATTATATTTGGCGGTGGTATCGATACCGGTATCTTTTTTCCAGACCTGATAATTGGCCAGGTTCGGATCTTTCGACCAGGCTTTGTAAATGCCTTTTTCACTGGCAGCATAAAGACTATCTTGGTCATCGATCGTAAGGGCAAGTACATTGACCTGCCCACCCTGATTTCCGATATAATAGGTCTCACTGATTTCATACTTGCTGATATCCAGAACCACAATTCCAAAGCCACAGGAGAGGTATGCGTACTTACCTTTGAAATAAATGTTATTGATGGTTTTATTCCCCAGGATCGATTTTCGTTTGATATCGGAGATGTTGACAATGGTATTATCCCTGATCAGATCAATATTGGCGTTGGTGTACGCGATGACCAGTGTTTTATATTCTTTGTTATAGTTGATGCAACTGATCCCGATGTCAGAAAGCCCCGTGATTTTGGTAATACGCACCACGCTGTTATCTTCCCGGTCGTAATAAAAAACCGCATAGGGTGTTGAAGCATAAATTCGGGTTCCGGCATCGGTGACCGAATTACACAAAGTATAGGGAAGCTCATCGCGCCATTGACCAATAGGGACCTGCTGTGCAATTACCGGTTGAATACCGTTTATGATGAGGCAACAGGCGAAAAAGTATCTGAAAATCTTCATGAAAGTCAGTTTTCGTGTACAGGTGATGTAAATTCTTTGTAATGAACTGTTTTTTTGGAAAAATATTGTGGTATAAACCCATTACACGATCATTCCGGCCGCCAAGGTTTCATTGGTTGCTTCATCAATCAGGATGAGGCTTCCGGTGATCCTGTTCAGGGAATAGGGGTCATAATACAGCGGTTTCGTGGTCCGTATGCGGATTCGGGCAATGTCATTCATCCGTATCTCATCCACCGGTGTGATCGTGTCAAGCGTACTGATATTCAGAAGATAAATGATTTCTTCGACCTTACACCGGACCTCATTGGTAGTGTGTTTTACGGTATAACGACCTTTCATCTGCAACGGTTTCGGATTCATCCAGCAGATCATAAGCTCCACTTCACTGGATTCTGTAGGCAAATCGGAAGCGCCGGTTATCATTCCACCCCGGCTGATATCCAGATCATCTTCAAGTGTAAGGGTCACCGACATGGGCGGAAATGCCTCGGTCAGGGTGTTGTTCAGGGTGTCGATCGAGACAATTTTACTTTTAATCCCTGATGGCAGGACTACGACCGGATCCCCCGGATGAAAAATCCCGCCTGCAATGCAACCTGCATAACCCCGGTAATCGTGGTGTTCGTCGGATTCAGGACGGATTACATATTGAACCGGAAAACGTTGGTTGACGAAATTATGATCCTGATTAATGGGAATGGTTTCAAGGGTGTTTAAGAGGGTGCCTGCATCATACCAGGGCATCCGGATGGAGGGTTTTACAACATTATCGCCATTAAGGGCGCTGATGGGAATAAACCGGATATCGTGCAAAGGAAAAACACGATCGGAAAACGTCTTGAAATCAAGACGGATCTGATCAAAAACATCCTGACGGTAACCAACGAGATCCATTTTATTGATGCAAACGATGATATGGGGGATTCCCAGAAGGGAGGCAATAAAGGCATGACGGTGCGTTTGCTCGATCACACCGTTTCGGGCGTCGATAAGTACGATGGCGGCATTGGCAGTTGAGGCGCCGGTCACCATATTCCGGGTGTACTGAATATGTCCGGGAGTATCGGCAATGATGAATTTTCTTTTCGGCGTTGCAAAATACCGGTAAGCCACATCGATGGTGATTCCCTGTTCTCTTTCGGCGCGTAAACCATCGGTAAAAAGCGCCAGGTTGAGAAAATCGCCACCTTTTTGAAGGCTTGCCCGCTTCACCGCGTCAAGCTGGTCCTCAAAAATGGATTTACTGTCGTAAAGAAGCCGGCCGATCAGGGTGCTCTTGCCATCATCAACACTGCCGGCAGTGGTAAACCGCAGCAGCTCCATGTCGAGATAAGCCTTACTTGAAAAACTTGCTTCCATCAGAAATATCCCTCCTTTTTCCGGTCTTCCATTGCTGCTTCGGACCGCTTATCATCGTAACGTCCACCCCGTTCCGTTACGCGGGTGGCAGCAATTTCCTGGATAATGTCTTCGACGGTGTCGGCTGTGGAAAGGGTAAGGCCGGTACAGGTAATGTCGCCGACAGTCCGGCATCTGACGCTTCTTCGCTCCACAGCCTCCGAAGGTTTCATCTGCATGAAAGGGGCTGCTGCAAGCCAGATCCCATCGCGATAGAAGACATCCCTTTCGTGGGTAAAGTAAATATTGGGGAGGTCAATATTCTCGGCCAGGATGTATTGCCATACATCCATTTCAGTCCAGTTGCTGATTGGAAAAACCCTGAAATGTTCTCCGAGGTGTTTCCTTCCGTTAAACAGGTTCCAGAGTTCGGGACGCTGGTTCTTTGGATCCCATTGGCCAAACTCATCCCGGTGCGAGAAAATCCGTTCTTTTGCCCGGGCTTTTTCTTCATCACGCCGGGCGCCTCCGATAGCAGCGTCGAATTTGAATTTTTCAATGGTGTCGAGCAAGGTAACGGTTTGCAACACGTTCCGGCTGGCATTTATTCCCTTTTCTTCGACTACCCGGCCGGTATCAATCGATTCCTGGACCGAGCCTACGATCAGCCGGCCCCGTATTTCCTTTACCAGCCAATCCCTGAAATCAAGGGTTTCGATAAAATTATGTCCTGTATCAATATGAAGGAGCGGGAAAGGAATGAGCGCCGGGAAAAAAGCCTTGCGGGACAGATGGACCAGGACAATGGAATCTTTTCCCCCGGAAAAAAGTAGAACCGGGCGTTCAAATTGGGCGGCAACTTCTCGCAAGATGTAAATGGCTTCAGATTCGAGTTCTTTGAGGTGTGTCAATTGATGGTCAGCCATTGTTCGATCGGCAAGAATGAAATAAATGGCAAAAGTACTTTTTTTCTGGTAATTCAGGAATAGGCTGAGCGGAATAATGATACGGGATAACTACTTATACTGCCTCTCCGAGCAGGGTTGCTGAAGTAACCCGTTTGATCCTGACCGAAACATACGATCCGGGACCGGGACCGGTCTTTGGAAAAACAACCACTTTATTCTGCGAATTTCTGCCGAAATAATGATCGGCCGATCGCTTGGATATTCCTTCGATGAGAACTTCGAAGGTTTTCCCAATGTCGGCTTTATTACTTTTTTCCGACAATTTATGTTGGAGCTGGATGATCTCCTTCAACCTCCGTTCCTTGACTTCTTCAGGTACATTGTCCTTCAGGGCTTCAGCTGCGAGAGTTTGCGGACGTTCTGAATATTTGAACATAAAGGCCGACGCAAACCCGGCCCATTCCATCAGGGAACAGGTCATCTGGTGGTCTTCTTCCGATTCGTTACAGAATCCGGTGATGATATCCGTGGTGATGGTGGCTTCAGGAAGGATGCTACGGATGGCTTCAATCCGGTCCATGTACTCCCTGCGGGTATATTTCCGGTTCATCAGGTCGAGTATGGCATCGCTGCCCGATTGGACCGGGAGATGAATTGATTTACAAATATTTGGGAAGCGGCTGATGACCTGTAACAGGTCATCGGACATATCTTTGGGATGAGAAGTAGCAAAGCGGATCCGCAACATCGGGTCAATAGACGCGACTTTTTCTAGCAAACCGGCAAAGTTGATGGGGTTGAAATCCTTGTTCCAGGAGTAAGAATTTACATTTTGTCCCAGCAGGGTCACTTCCCTGAAGCCCCTGTTGAACAGGTCGGCAGCTTCTTTAACAATCGAACCTGCATCCCGGCTTCGTTCCACCCCGCGGGTGGACGGAACCACACAGTAGGAACAGTAATTTTCACAACCCCTCATGATAGAGATAAATGAAGAAACGCCGCTTGATCCGATTCTGACAGGGGTGATATCGGCATACGTTTCATCTGCCGAGAGGATGGTATCGATAGCATGGCGGCCGGATTCCACCTGTTCAAGAAGTTGCGGAAGATGACGGTAGGAATCAGGTCCTGCCACCAGATCGAGCAATTGTTCCTCCTCCATCAGGGCGGTTTTTACACGGTCGGCCATGCAACCCAGGAGTCCGATCAGCAATCCGGGATTCTTTTTCCGGAGCGATCTGAAATAGTGTAACCTTTTCCTGACACGGTCTTCTGCATGTTCACGGATGGAACAGGTGTTGATCAGTATGATATCGGCCGAATCCAAATTTCCCGTAAAAGAATACCCGCATTCCTTTAAAATTGATGCGACAATCTCACTGTCAGAAAAATTCATTTGACAACCGTAGGTTTCAATAAAAATATTTCGGTTCATCCTGGTATCTGTCATCACTTTTCCGGTTTCAAACGATTAACCATAAAAAAACGGTGCAAAGGTAAGGATTAAGTTAATTGTCTTACTTTTGCACCGGATTTCGAAATATTAACACGGTATCCCGATGACAAAGAATTTAGTGATTGTTGAGTCCCCGGCAAAGGCAAAAACGATTGGAGGATTTTTAGGAAGTGATTTCACCGTTAAGTCGTGCATGGGACATGTTGCCGATCTTTCAAAAAAGGATCTCGGCGTGGATATTGAGAATGGATTTATTCCCCAATATGTGATCTCCCCGGATAAAAAGAAGATTGTGGCAGAGTTGAAAAAACTTGCACAAACTTCTGAATGGGTTTGGTTGGCATCTGATGAGGACAGGGAAGGAGAGGCGATTTCCTGGCACCTCCGGGAAGCCTTGAATCTTGAAGAGTCGAAGATCAGGAGAATTGCTTTTCATGAGATCACCAGATCAGCTATTCAGGAGGCTATTGAACACCCCCGGGCTATTGATCAGAACCTGGTGGATGCCCAACAGGCCCGCAGGGTGCTCGACCGACTGGTCGGTTTTGAATTATCGCCACTCTTGTGGAAAAAGATCAAACCCTCCCTGTCGGCAGGTCGTGTTCAGTCGGTTGCCGTCAGGTTGATCGTGGAACGGGAGGAGGAGATCAGAAATTTCCGCAGCACATCATCATTCCGAGTGGCTGGAGATTTCCTGATCAGAAACGGTTCTAAAATATCACCGGTAAAAGCGGAGCTTAATAAAAGATTTCCGACCCGGGAGGAAGCGCTTGACTTCCTGAAAAAATGCTTGGATGTTTCCTACGTGGTCGAAGATGTTGATACACGGCCCGCGAAAAAATCACCCGCCCCTCCCTTTACCACCTCTACCCTTCAGCAGGAAGCATCCCGGAAACTTGGCTTTTCAGTGGCAAATACCATGCGGGTTGCACAGGAACTTTACGAATCAGGATTGATCACTTACATGAGGACCGATTCGGTGAACCTTTCCGACATGGCGCTGGCCATGTCGCGGAATGAAATCACTGCATCATTCGGAGCAGCCTATGTGAAGACGAGAAAATTTACCACACGGACCAAAGGGGCACAGGAAGCGCATGAGGCAATCCGTCCGACCTATCTGAACAATAAAACCATCGAAGGGGATAAATCCCATAAAAAGCTTTATGAACTCATCTGGAAGCGAACCATCGCCTCCCAAATGGCAGATGCCGAACTCGAAAAAACCAACGTGACTATTGGTATTTCAAATTCGAACTTGAAATTCATCGCGAAAGGGGAGGTCATCAGGTTCGACGGATTTCTGAAAGTATACATGGAATCGGTGGATGAAGAAGAACAAAATGGCGAGGAGGGCATGCTCCCTCCTTTAACTGTTGGCCAGTTCTTAGAGTTATCGGCCATGGAGGCCCAGGAAAAATTCACCCAGCAACCTTTCCGCTATACGGAGGCCATGCTCGTCAAGAAACTCGAGGAATTGGGAATCGGCAGACCTTCGACCTATGCCCCCATCATTTCCACCATCCAGAAGCGTGGATATGTCGTTAAAGAAGATCGTCCGGGGATTACCAGATCATATCAGGTAATTTCCCTGCGGAAAGGCGCCCTGAGTGAAGAAATAAAGAAGGAGAACGTCGGCTATGAAAAGGCAAAACTCTTTCCAACGGATATCGGTACGGTGGTCAACTCCTTTTTATTGCAGCATTTTGACAACATTCTTGATTACAATTTCACTGCCAATGTGGAGGAGGATTTCGATGAGATTGCCGAAGGAAAAATGATATGGAATGAGATGATCCGTGAGTTCTATCATCCTTTTCACCGGCAGATCGAAGGAACACTTGAAACTTCGGGAAAAGTCAGCGGTGAAAAGTTATTAGGGAAGGATCCCCAGAGCGGGGCGCCTGTTTTTGTCAAAATCGGACGTTATGGTCCAATGGTGCAGGTGGGTGATGCCGATGCCGAATCTAAACCCCGGTTTGCTTCGCTCCAGAAGGGTCAGAGCATTGATACCATTACCCTTGAAGAGGCGCTGGACCTGTTCAAACTTCCGAGAATGCTCGGCGAATTTGAATCACATGAGGTATTAGTTTCTACAGGCCGCTTCGGTCCTTATATTAAGCACAACGCGGCCTTTTATTCCCTGCCCAAAAGCGATGATCCCCTGTCGGTGACCCTCGACCGGGCCATAGAGGTGATATTGGCCAAGCGACAACTGGATCAGCAAAAGATTCTGAAAGAATTTACATCCGGAACACAGATAATCCGGGTCCTGAACGGGAGGTATGGGGCTTATATCACCAGCAATAAGGAAAACTATAAAATTCCAAAAGGAACGGATCCCGGGAGCCTGACGCTTGAAGCATGTCAAAAGATTATTCAGGAAACGGAACCCACCAAATCAAAATCCAAAAAGAAAAAGTAATGTCCCATGGATATTTCTGTCTTTTTTGAACCCCTTGATCTGGCTGAATTCCCTCACACAGGGGAGGCAACCGGTCAACCCAGGTTAGGAAACCTGATCCGAATTAATGCGGATGCCGGGAATTTTCCCGATTATTCCTCCTATCACCTGGCGATTATCGGCGTGAAAGATGACCGGAAATCGGTTGATAACCCGGGATGCGGTATGGCTCCGGATCAGATTAGGAAATTTCTGTATCAGTTGCATCCGGGACCTTATCCGCTCAAATTGGTTGACCTGGGGAATATAAGGAACGGATTTGCAGTTTCCGACACCTATTTTGCCTTAAGCAGTGTTGTAGCCGAACTGGTCTCCTGCAACGTGTTACCGGTCATTCTGGGAGGCAGCCAGGACCTGACCTATGCCAATTACCAGGCTTACCAGAGTCTCGGTCAGATCATCAACATTGTTGCCGTTGATCCCATGTTTGACCTGGGGCGGTCGGAACAGGAACTCGATGCCCGTTCCTACCTGAGCAGCATCATCCTGCATCAGCCGAATTATTTGTTTAATTACGCGAACATTGGATTTCAAACCTATTTTGTTGATCAGGATGCACTGAAACTTATGAAGAATCTCTTTTTCGATACGTACCGGCTCGGAATCGTCCGGGAGCGTCTCGAAGATGTTGAGCCCATTGTGCGAAATGCCGATATGCTTTCCTTTGACATCTCGGCCATCCGGGCATCTGACGCCCCGGGAAACGCCAATGCCACACCCAACGGATTTTACGGTGAAGAGGCCTGTCAGGTTGTCAGGTATGCCGGTCTGAGCGACAAGCTTACTTCCATTGGTTTTTATGAAGTAAATCCCTCCTTCGACGTATCGGGTCAGACATCACACCTGGTGGCACAGATGATCTGGTATTTCCTTGACGGATTTTACAACCGGGCTCACGATTTTCCATTCAGGAATGAGGAAGATTACCTTAAGTACCGGGTCAGCATCAGTGATCATAAAGAAGAGATCGTTTTTTACAAAAGCAAAAAAACCGACCGGTGGTGGATGGAGATCCCATTACCCGCTGAACAACGGATCAAATACGAGCGCCACTACCTGGTACCCTGTTCCTATAAAGATTATCAGACCGCTTGCGAAAACGATATCCCCGACCGGTGGTGGATGGTTTATCAAAAGCTGATGTAATACAATTGACAATGGACAATTGAAAACGATTTGAAAATGCTGAAGATTTGTTAACTATAATTTTCCCTTGTGGCTTATAGCCAATGCCTAATCCCTGATTTGGATTATAAACTTTAAATTACTTCCTCTCCTATTGCCTGTTTCCCACCCGCTTTGGATTCGCGTTGACAAAAGCCTTCCATCCTGAGAATTTCTTATCTGCATCGGGACTTCCTTTTTGAAAATAATGACACACCGCAGCTGCAAGACCATCGGTTGCATCGAGGGTTTCGGGATTCTCGTCAATTTTCAGCAAGGTGGTGAGCATTGCGGCGACCTGTTCCTTGGAGGCCGATCCCTTTCCGGTAATGGATTGTTTGATTTTTCGGGGTGAATACTCCGATACCGGTATGGATCGCGAGAGGGCGGCAGCAATAGCGACACCCTGGGCCCTGCCGAGTTTCAACATCGATTGGACATTTTTTCCGAAAAAGGGAGCTTCAATCGCCATTTCATCGGGATGATACATCGAGATAATCGCGATCATCCGTTCAAAAATCATTTTCAACCGAACAGCGTGATCATCATACTTGCCCAGCTTGAGCACACCCATTGTGATCAGCTTGATTTTCCGGTCCGTAACACAGATCAGTCCATAGCCCATAATGGTCGTTCCGGGATCAATTCCCAGGATAATCCGGTCAACTGTCATAGTTACAAGTTGGGAGTCCAAAGGTATCAAAATCCCGATTTATTCTGATAGGCCGGATCAGAACAGGTTTGTAAATAAAGAAGTTCATCTGGATCTTCCCATGAGGAATCCGGCAATTTCCAGATCCTCACGGTTTGTGATCTTTATATTGTTATAATCTCCGGGGATCAGATTGATCTTTTCACCCAGACATTCCACCACGGTGGCATCATCGGTAAATTGTTCCCGGTAAGGTTGCCGGTAGGCTGATTTCAGCGAACCTGGCGTGAAAATCTGCGGGGTCTGTATCAAACGGTAAAGATTCCGGTCGACCGGTGAACTTAGGTCATGTTCCATCTTTCTCATGGACTCTTGAACAGGGATGGCAGGAACCCCGTTGCCCAGTTTGACGGCACAATCAAAAGCCGCGCGGATCAGGCTTTCAGAAACCAAGGGACGGGCGGCATCATGGACCGCCACCAATCCTTCATCCACAATAAGATCCAGGCCGTTTTTTACAGAGTCGAACCGGGTCACTCCCCCCGGGGCAACGCGATGGGGCAGATCAACATGGTACTGCTCACAAAGGGACTCCCAGGTTTTGAAATGTTGTTCCGGAAGGACAACTATAAGATCGATTCCCCGGCAGGTAAAAGAGAACCGTTCCATGCTGTGCAGCAGCATGGGTTTACCCTGCAACAACAGAAATTGTTTAGGCATCGTCGCGTGCATCCTGGATCCGGATCCACCTGCAACGATGATCACCGATTTTCTCAAAAGAAAGAGGCTTAGAAAATGAGCATCGGGTGGCCGTAGGTAAAGAATTTGTATTTCTTTTCAACGGCAGTTTCATAGGCCTTCATCAGAAGATCATAACCCGCGAATGCGGCAACCATCATCATCATGGGCGATTGGGGGAGGTGCAGGTTGGTGATCATGGCGTTGGCAATGCTGAATTCATAAGGCGGGAAAATGAATTTATTAGTCCAGCCCCGGTAAGGTTTCAGGTTGCCTGAGATGGTGACCGACGATTCGATGGCTTTCATGCTGGTAGTTCCGACGGCAACAATACGACCTTTGCGGGCCATCGACCGGTTGACGATCTCTGCAGTTTCAGGTTCAATGATCATCTCCTCCGAATCCATCTTATGTTTGGTTAAATCCTCCACATCGATGGTTCTGAAATTTCCCAATCCCAGGTGGAGGGTGATCTCGGCGAAAGAAACACCCTGCAGTTCAAGACGTTTTATGATTTCACGGCTGAAATGAAGTCCGGCTGTTGGAGCGGCTACGGCCCCTTCATGTTTGGCGAAGATGGTCTGGTACCGCTCTTCATCTTCCGGGGTTGCCTGACGGTTATGAATCTTGGGTAACGGGGTTTCACCCAGACGTTGTATGGTTTTTTTAAACTCCTCATAAGGTCCGTCGAACAGAAAACGAATGGTCCTGCCCCTGGAGGTTGTATTGTCAATGACTTCAGCAACCAGCGAATCATCATCACCAAAATAGAGTTTGTTCCCGATCCTGATTTTCCGGGCAGGATCTACCAGCACATCCCAAAGACGCGAATCCCTGTTCAATTCCCGTAACAGGAAGACCTCGATTTTAGCTCCTGTTTTTTCTTTCTCGCCATATAATCGGGCGGGGAATACTTTGGTGTTGTTGATGATAAAGACATCGCCATCGCCGAAGTAGGTGAGAATGTCTTTGAATTGCCCATGTTCGATGGTTTGTTTCGTACGATCCAGGATGATCATGGGAACTTCATCACGCTGTTTTGGGGGGTGATTGGCAATGAGTTCGGGGGGAAGGTGGAAGCGAAATTGAGATAATTTCATATTCTTTTGCCGGTTAAAAGGGGGCGCAAAGTTAATGCTTTTTTAGGCACATGTCAAGTTTTTTCCTGTTACGAATTCAGATTGGATTCAACCCTCCGATTCGAAGGAATCATCCCTGAAAGTAACGACAGATTCAACTCCTGAACAAGACAAATCCCGTAACATAATCTGAATTGAAGGGATGATAAGGGTTTTAGCAGCCCCAATCCATTATCCTCCAAAGAGATCCATAATTTGTTCACCCTGATCGATCCGTAACCGATATCCGTGAAGGCCCGCCACACGGGAGCCCTCCACATGCTTCAACGTGTCGTCGATAAACAGGGTTTTCGCGGGATCGAGCTTGCTGTCGTTGATCACAAACCTGAAAATCCCGGGATCGGGTTTGATCATTTTCAATCGGCAGGAAAAATAGGTTTTTTCAAAGATCGGGGAAAAGTCGTGGTACCCTGTCTTTTCACGGAACATTTGCAGGTAATACCTGTAATGGATTTCATTGGTATTGCTCAGCAGAAAGAGCCGGTAATGCTTTTTCACCTGTTCGAGACATTGTATGCGGGATTCCGGGATATCGACCAGAAGTGCATTCCAGGCATCATCGATCTGCTGATCGGTGACCGGCTGATCAAACAGCTTTCGCATGCTCTTCCGGAACGCACTATCGGTAATGGAACCGCGTTCCAGATCTTCGACCAATTTTTGGGATTCCCCGCGTGCTGTGGGATCACCGACCCTGAAACCAAGTTCAAGGCATTTTTTTTCAGTGATTTCAGGATTAAGATCACAAATCACCCCTCCAAAATCGAAAATGATGTTTTCGATGGAAGAGGAAAAAGGGAACAGGTCGGGACGCAGTTTCACGGGAAGACGATTAATGGACCTCATCGGGGTGGTACCACCCCGACGGGGTCGGATTCAATTTGCAAAAATCATAAGAATTTACTAATTTTGCACACCTTTTTCAGATTCAGCCAGCAGAAGTTCTGCCGGCTGAACGGGCCCATAGCTCAGACGGTTAGAGCAGCTGACTCATAATCAGCTGGCCACAGGTTCAAGTCCTGTTGGGCCCACCTCAAAATCAGCCACGTACGCTTCCCGGTGTAAGTGGCTTTTTGTTTTTAACCAGCTTAAACCAGGTTTGATGAAATACTTCCTGTTCCCAAATCATTAAACAGACTACCATGAATTCACGGAAACCCGAAGAGGAGAATTTATTAATATTGAAGGGGAATGAACTACCAGTTGTCAGACGCGTAATTGCGAAGGTAGCTAATGAATGATCACCAACCGACGGGTTGACACCTGGTCACCGAAAACCGTTTTTATAAGGTACAACCCTGCCGGCCAGGAGGCTACCTCCAGGGTAGTGGCATGCCCGGGAGGTGGGTAGGACCTGTGAAGCAGCATCCCGGAGGCTGAAAATACTGACAACACTCCGGCCTGCCGGGGTTCGCCGTTCCAGTTTACAGAAACAAGAGAGGTAGCAGGATTGGGAAAAACAACAGCAGACCCTGAACCAGGAACGGGAGAAACCCCGGTGTATATTCCTTTGTTACACGCATAATCCTTGACGGAAATACAATCACCCGTTACTGACAACCTGATCCAGCTGTAGAGGGTCTCCCGCGGCAGAACCAGCCTTACGCCGATCATATGCTCCCCGCTCCATTTCATGATCTCCGGACCGGTACCGAATGCCCCGCCCCAATTGGCAGACCAGATATAACTGGCAGCATGAACAAAGGTATTCGCCGGGGATATTGAGTCCCCGGGGCTGATTGTATCTGCTACAGCAACGGTGTATCCAAAGGAGGTGATAAAATGGACGATCACCGAGGTGTATGCAGCGAGGTTATCAACGGCACACATGCTTGAACCGCCGCTCAGGATGCCCCCACCCCACACATGGATGGACAAATCACTGTTGCCGTCCTGGTCAAGATCGAGGTCCATGTGATAATTCGGCCAGTTTGGATTATACGGTGAAGCACACATGGTGCAGTCGGGAATTACATCCTTATAAAGGTCGTTGACGGAAACCTGACCTGCAATGATGCCCTGGCCGTACATGCCGGTATTACATAAAAACAAGCCAAGGATAAATAATAATTGTATCGTTTTCATGACTGTCTGTTATATGTGACCAGGTGCGCTTAGGTCCTCAGAATCAGGATGCCTCTATTATTGTTTCGACAAGCCAGCAGGCACTCAGACAAAGATAAGCCATATTTCCATAAATTCAATGTTTATCGGTTTCTTTTACTGAGAACGGCTTTTCATTCTTTCTTGCCAAGTAATTGCCAGGGTTTCCCTGAACAGTGACTTCTGGGTCGAGCCCGGTTTCTTTTCAGATAAACCTGATCAGTAATACCCAGGCAGGGATTTTCCCAAACATTTTGGGCAAACACATTACCAGTTACAAGTTCCGATTCCGGTTGGTAATCAGGCGTAACCGATTTATAGTTATATTAGCCTATAATTTCGTTTCAATAATTATAAATAATAGTGATCCAATTAGATATGATTTGACTGTGATCTTTTAGGTCTACATCACAAAACTCTTATCTAAATGTTTTTTAATCGATAAGAGTATTTATGTTTATGTACGTAATAGGTGTATAAAAATGTTTATAAACGATAGTTTGTAACAAAACATCACCCCCGGTATCAAAATTCCCGATTGGATACCTATGCAAAAAGAACAGCTTTTCAGGACCCTGGTCGATGAATATGGGAAAAAGATATTCAGGATCTGTTGCTGGTATTTTAACGACCCTGATGAACGCGATGATGCATATCAGGAGGCATTGATAAGGATTTGGGAGCATGCAGACACATTCAAAGGTAGGTCTAAAATCAGTACCTGGATTTACAGAGTCACGATGAACGCATGTCTTTCAGGTATCAGAAGTGACAAAAGAAGACGCCGACATCTTGTTGAGGACGGGGGCAGTCTCGATGATCTGGAAATCATGGAGTTTCATGAGGAAAACGATCCGGAACACGAACAGAAGCTGTTGTTTTTCAGGGATTTCATGAGTGTGCTTGACACAGCGGATCGCACACTGGTTTCATTGTATCTCGAGGAACTGTCGACCCGTGAGATGGCCGAAATAACAGGCCTTTCAGAGTCCAATGTCAGGGTAAGAATTTTCCGTATCAAAGATCAGGTTAAAAAACAATGGGAGGAATACAGCCATGGAATTGGACGACTTTAAGCATATAACGCCTGCAGAAGGCCCAACCGGCAAGGCATTAAATGAACAAACAAAAACTGATGATATGAATTCACTGATCGATCAACTGAAAGAAACCGATGCAAGAGACAGAAAAGCAATGTATTATCTGATCATAATGTTTGTTGTGTTTATAGGGATCTATACGGGAACTTCCATGACAAAACATGGGGATTTCAGGAGTGCCTACGGAGTGTTGATCCTTGGTTTTGCTTTGGCCCTTCTTTACATCTTTTCACTATTGTTAAAGATCGGCAAGGTGGATTATACCGAACCTGCAAGCATTTTCCTTAGAAAGGCATTAAAACGTCATAAGTTCATGAAGCCAATCGACTGGATCCTGACGCTGCCCATTATTGCAACCTTTTTTACGGGGGGATTCTTAATCGTCAGATACTCTTTCATGAAATACATGGAAAACACCCTGATCCCGGAAATCATTTTCATTGCGGTATTTGTCGCCGCAATATCGGTCGGAACATGGTCAAGTTACCGTCAGTGGAAGGAGAAAAAAGCCTCTTTGGTGGAAGAGATCAGGAAAAAGTTAATGGAATTTGGGCAGGAATAACCGAAATCCCGGATCCGTGAGATTTTTACTCCTCTTCAGATTCCTTATCCAGAGAGCTTTTCCGTGTTACCGGGGTTGAAATTTTTGCCGGAAGACATTTTATGTTTAATTTTGGCCGTTGATTCCGGTTTCGTATTTTATGGAATTGGAAATCAACTAAACAGATAATATTATGTGGTCCTATTGGGCCTGCCATCGAACCAGTCGCTTACCGGAAGGCCCGATCGGCATTATTTTTAAGAATCAGCGTGTAAATACTTGTGAAAAAACTGTTTTTTTCGTGCCTTATCGTATTGCTGGCTGGCACGGGTTGCAAAAAAGAAAAGGGAACCGATTATGCTTCATTGGTTCTGGGAAGATGGATAAACATTCAGGTAAACCATAATCCGGTGCTGACCGATGAATCCTTTGTTATCGAATTCAGGAGCGACGGGGTAGAAACCTATGCAAAGGGATTTCAGCTGGACGAAAACAACCGTTCCTGGATCGAAAACGACAACTATAAATACTACCTCGACGGAAACTGCATCATCATTGACGGATATAATGACTTCGGGAACAAATTCCATATGGAGTTTGAGATCCTGTCGATCGATCCATCCTGTATGACCTATTCCGTGCGCAAATTCATGATCGACGACCAGGAATATCCCGATGAGAAAAGTTACACTAACATCAAAGTATCCGCCGATCTGACCAGCCGGTTTAAAGGCACCTGGTATGGTAAATCTTCAACTCCCGGGAGTACGGATCCATCCTTTCATTATTGGGATTATCTGGACAACGGGCATTTCAACTACTATTTTCAGGACAGTACCGGAACATGGATTAACAAGCCCGACAATGAAGGAGGCTATTTCCTGTATGGTAGTCTTCTTGCATCCAATTTTACCAACGATCTTAACACAGGGGTTACCGGGAAAGCATTTGAATGCTGGAATATCGAAATCCAGGGCGATTCGATGTTCTGGACAGGACTCCGGGAAAACGGGGCGACCACCAGTTTCAGGATGGCAAAGGTATCCGGTCCGCCGGTTTACGGTTCAAAAAGTGTAAAATTCTGAAGGGCCTCCGGAATGGAGGCCTCGTTTAAAATTCAAATGCCAGCCCGACCTTGGGAATGAAGTGGAACTGGTAAAGAGAGGGCGCGGCAAAAATGCTCCATCTTAAATTGGCTTCTTTGGTATAAAACGACCAGCCGAAACGTGGATCGATTAAGGGTCCTTTATCATCACCCCAGTTATCGCCGGTCCAGGTACTCCACGAATAGCCGCCTCTCAGCGCTATATAAGTGTAATGGCTGCGTGTATCATTGATGTCCCTCAGATTGAACCGGACTTGCATGTAGATGTTAATCGTCTCGGTATTGTAAGTTGCAATTCCGGCGCCCAGCGAGAATGTTTTGGAAAACTGATACCCGTGCGTTGTAAAAACTTCGACGACAGCTTTGGGTTCATTGTTTTTTGGGAATGTTGCCCCGAATGAGATTCCGGCATCAAAGAAATAGCCTATGTTGTGAACAGCATAGGACTTATGTTGAGCCCACAGAAGAGCAGGGCTCAGAAAAAGGATTAAAAAGGCGATTTTACTCTTCATACTGTAAAAACTAAACAAGTAATTGAAGCATACAATACGTATAAAAATCCTGACCGGCCTCCTTGTGATCCTTATCAGGAATATCGTGTTTTTTCACATTACAACCGGCTGCAAGAAATGCCTGGTAAGCGCTTTCAGTGTTCTCGTAAGGGACAATGGTGTCCTTGGTGGCATGAAGCAATGTTATCTTCGCCCTGGGAACCCAGTTCTTGATTTTCCCGTAAACGATCAGACTGTTGTTCCGCAATGCCTCCCTGAACTTTTTGGTATTCGGATTTGTGGTATCGAAGGCCTGGGGCGCCATTATTTTTGTGAGTTTCGTTTCATTCATCTTTGCCGTAACTTCATCGGTGGTATATTTCTTTGAGATGATCCATTCGTCGTAGTTGGAAAGGAGTGGTTCAGCGAACATCTGAGTAAGATCGAGGTTGAGACTGTCGCCATAATTGAGCCCCAGTACCAGCAACGGAATGGTGACGGGCTGACTGCTGTAATCCTTAGCTACAAATGTGTCGTACGATTTGATCAGGTCATAGGCCCCACCACCGGCAAATACCTGGTCAATCACGAAAGCATCCTGGTACAGCGGATTGGTCTCAGCAAACTTCAGAAACGAAAGCGAGGCCTGCCCTCCCTGTGAATACCCCATCACCGTAACATTATGCGACATCCTCCTGCTGATAGAGGCAAAGTACTCTTTGGCGGCAAGGAGCATGTCGGCACTGGCTTGTCCGGTGGTTATGACATCATAATAGGGATGAACCTGGTCTTTCGATGCCCCGTACCCGATGTAATCAGGCGCGACAACCACATATCCAAAGAGGGAAAACAGACCTTCAGTCACTGCCATTTTCTGCGACGGAACTTCATAATTTGCCCCAAGCGTATAATGGACTCCCAGGATGGTTCCCAATCGTTCGTGAGAAATGTCGGCTACCGGATAAAAAATTGCCCCCGAAGCCAATATGGGGTTTCCCTTTGGATCGAGGGTATTATAGACTATTGAAACAGCCTTTATCTTTTTATTGGGCAATGCCTTGTAAAGGGTTGAATTCGGATTTTGCTTAAGCCTTCCCGCTAATGTGTACTTGTCGAGGGTCTCTGTTTTTTCGACTTTTACAAGGAAAATAAAGTCGGTCAGGGGTTCCTTCTTGCACGAAAAGAGGATGAAGATTGCAAGACAATACAGTAATAACTTTTTCATTATCAGGTCACATTTTTATAGTACGATCAAAAAAGAAAGGCACAGGTGAGTTCCAGCCCCATTTGTTTAAGTGACGAAAAATCATCCGTCCGGATCCTGTTCATATTCCAGCGATACCTGCCTTCCACCTGAAACTTCCAGATATCAAATCCCATCCCGGTGCTCAAGCCCCAGAAAAACCTGTTCATGGTAAAGTCGGGCTGTGACTTGTCCATGTCGAGCGCATCAAAAAAATCTCCTTCATATTCGACCATGTACGATCCGTAAATGTTCACCAGTACATAAGGTTTGAAGATTTTGCTCAGTTGCAGGCCCAACTTGAAATTGACCGGGATGTCGATTGTCTGAATCGTTGAAAGGCAATCGGTCAGGTACAGAAGATCCGCGTCGGTTATGGATTGGGTATATACAATTTCCGGTGCGACCGCATAATTCAGGAAGCCTCCTTTGCTGTACTGAAAAAGAATTCCCGCTGTCCACCCGGGCTTGGGATCAAAGTCGGAATAAAATCCGGTACCATAGTTTTCGAGATGAATGTAACTAATGCCGCCCTTTATACCGATTTTCCAGGGTCGTTGTTGTGCCGGACTCAGGCCGATAAAAGCCATGAATAAAAGTGTTAAAAGTAGCTTTCTCATATTCTCAATGTACTGATTCATAGAGCTCTGCCGGTGAATTGGGAATCGCCAGGATTTCCTTACCGACAGCGTTTAACAAGACCATAACCGGGGTGGCCAGGATATAATAATCACTGGCTACTTTACTGCGCACCCCTTCGGGAGCATGAAAGTGCTGCCATCCGGCCAGTTGTTTAATTTCTTCATGGTACCTGACCTGGTCTTCCGCGGTTTCATCCAAACCTATGGCGATCACCGAAATCAGATCCCGTATTTCGGGTCTTTGCGACCAGGGATAGAGAGCCTTTACGGTTTCCATACAGTGACTGCAGCCGGCCGACCAGAACAGGATCAGAATATACCGGGAAGCAGTCTGAAACCGATACAGGTCAAAAGGTTGATCGCTGATGTCGTTCATCTCAATATCCGGCGCTTTTGACCCGGCAATCAGCGATTCCATTCCCTTTAACCTTCGGGTAATTTCCTGTCGTTTGGATGTCGGACAGTCGGGATCGTTCAGATACGATTCCAGGACTTTCATTCCCGCGGGGATGTTGTTGGACTCATAACCCCGGTAGAAATAATCGACCATCCAGCCATAAACCAGGGGATGACCTTTTTTTGCTTTCTCAATAGCTGTCTTACCGGCTAAAGGAAACAGAGAATCCCGCAGGGCGATCGTCGTGGACATCTGTCCGTAGAGGTTAACATACCCATCCAGGAACTTGTTTATCCCGGAAGTTTTGATCAGGTTGGGATTGTTAAAATCGATGCCGTCGAAATAATGGGCGATCAGACTTCGGGTGCGATCGGTCTCTGAACCTTCCCAGGATATTTCAGGAATGTATTGAAATCCATACAATGTGCTGATAAACAGCCCCCGGTCTTTATACGTTTTTTCTGACAGCCATTTGTTGTAAGATTGTCTTCTTTGTTCATACTCCCGGATTCCCTGCTGATACAATTTTGACCCGGGCTGATCATAGTTCAACAGAAAATTCTGCAGAAGCCCCAATTGTTCCTTTTTCATGCCCGACTCAGAGGAGAACCGGTCGAACGATGTATTTTCCAGTTCACCTTTCTCCAACCAGGTACTGTCGGGTGCATTGCAAAACATCGGGTTAACCCGGAGTTCGAGATCCTGGTCTGAGATAAAGATCCTTTTTTCGCACGGATAGGGCGAACTGTTCTCTTTTTCCGAATAATCGAATCGAAGTACAAACTCTCCGGGAAGGTACTTTGCAGCAATCTTAAGCTGGGTTTTTTCTCCGTTTTTTACCTCTTTGATCTCAGGTCCTGGTTTGAATAACCCGGAAGGCGACAGGGTTAGCATGCTGATTTTGCTTCGGAAAACTCCCCTGAGGTGAATGGTCACCACCACATCCCTTGACTGACCAAATAGTTGCATTGATGATGACAGTAAGAGCATAAAACAGGCAAGGCCGACTGCCATTTTCACCGGCAGATAAAGGAATCTTACAAGTCGTACCATGTGTTTACTCCCGTGTATCATTTATTCTGCTCTACCAGCATGGCACAACTAAGTTTGGTCACTTCCCTGCAGTAATTAAAGTTGCAATTACCGATAACATCCTGCAGGGTATGGTAGTGTGGGGTGCTTGAAAAACTGATCAGGAAAAGGGCCGGATAACCCCTGAGAAAGAAGTTATAGCTGTCGCCTTCTTTATTGTGGGTAGTATCGTTTGCCGTTCCCAGGCAGGTGTATAATCCAGCAACGCGTTGAGCATTCATCCGCAGAGCCGTTGAATTTGCATAATCCATGATGTTCACTTTCCAGTCGGTCTGTACCGATGAAGGTTCGTAGGAGATCATGTCGTGATTCAGCATCCATTTGATCTTCTTACCTGTAATCGCGGCTTTCTGGGCGTAGTTATTACTGCCGTCCATATTAAGTTCCTCAGCCCCAAATGCGATGAACTGGATGGTAGATTTGGATTGAAAATTTCTCGTCTTCATAACCCTTGCAAGTTCAAAAAGCGAGGCGACCCCGCCGGCATCATCATCAGCTCCCGGGGTGTAGATCCAGGGATTTCCACTGTTCAGGGTGGCGTCATAATGGGCTCCGATAACATAGATCGAATCGGGGGATGTGGTTCCGGTGACCGATGCGATGATGTTATATTGCCAGGTATGGTAGGTAGTATCGTTGTAATAAGAGGTGAGGTAGAAGGAATCGACCTGTACCGCAGGGTATCCAAGCTGAATGAACTTGTTCCTGATGAACATGGCAATCGCCCTCCGGTTTTCACTCAGCATGAACCTTGGCTGCATGTTTTGCAACAGGGTGGTATACGCGCTGATGCTGTCGGCATTCAGATCGCTTACAAATGCTGTGATGAATGGATCAGCCTGGGGAGGCGGGGAGTAGAAGGGATCTTTGGTCTCCTCTGTTTTTGAGCACCCTGAACCGATAATCAGGATCATGAGAAGGAGAAAAAAAACATGATTGAGTGATTTAGTCATATATCAGATGGTTTTCCTTGTTTGCGGTGATCTGGTTGATATTCAGGTAACAATTATATTTTGATAAAAGACCTGGTCACGACTCCGGACTGGGTGATAATCCTGATCAGGTAGATACCTGGCGCAAGACTGTTAACCGGAATGCGAAGGATTGGTTCTCCGGCTCCTTGCGGGATCCGTGTCAACTCCCTTCCATCGGCACCGGAGATGATGCATTCGGTGATCTCCCCGAGGCCTGTCGGATCCTGGATAGTCAATATATCCGAAACAGGATTCGGATATACCGTGATCGGGCGGGTCTGTGTTTCACCGATCCCGAGCGGATTTCTGTTGATTTTTAATTGTAGTTCGTATGTTCCTGTTTCACCCGTGAAATTTGGTGAAATAAACAGGGTGATGGTTCCCCCGTCATGAATGATGATGGTGGTTGGCATGACGTCGTCAAAGGTGCCCGACCAATTGGTTCCGTCGGTTGTATAAGACCAGATTCCGTCGAGGGTATAAGTTTGTGTTGTATCACTTTCTGAATCGATCAATTCTCCCGTAATCATGTAAGAATATCCCGGGGGGAGGATCACGGAATAAAAATCATAATCCAGCCCGTTGTGGCAGTTGGCATTTACAGTTTGAACCGCTGCCACATTTTCTGAGAAAATAACCGGCAAGGCCGAGGCTGTAACCGCCGTATTATTTACTTCATATTGGTCGGCCAGTACCGGTGTAGCATTCACCTGTACCCGGACCGGGTTCTGAAAGTCGGTGGATCCGACCAGTTGCCAGTCTTCACTACCAGAAGGCAGGTACCATAGTGCTAAGAGATAATCGCCCGGTTGTACATTGATGCTGCCGGTACTGAAATTCAGGCCCGTTGCGGAGGCTCCGGAAGCCAGGCTGAAATTGGTTTTTTCTTCAATGGAATTCATATAATCGCCGTCGATATCGTACAGCGAAAGATCCATGGTCCCGTGGAAATCAGTGCCACCGTAATTCTTGATATCGATCTGAACCGAAACGGACTGTCCCTGGATCAGCAATGGCCCGGGATCAATGATCATTTCACTAAGCATTTCGATGTCGTTGGGATTGACAACTTCGATTTCCGGATAATTCAAATAAGAAAGCGTATCGCCAACGTCAATCCAGTTGGTATCGCCGGCACTGTACATGATGCCGGCATAATAATAACCCGGCAGCAAAGCTGATATCCCGCCATTTTTAAACGTAACTCCTCCCGGGAGGCTGGTTCCGGGTTCGAGGGTGATCCCTTTTATAATTTCCACATAGTCGATAAAAACATCGTTCGTATCAAAAATAGCCGCACACAAATCCCCATTGAATGTCACATTGCCCTGATTGTACACGTCGGTGTGGAAAGATAAAGAATCCTCATAAAAGATTGTATCGATCAACGAAATAAAAGGAGCATTCATATTGAGCCTGAAAAACTTACTCCCCCCTCCTGAAGCCAAGGGGGTCCGTATCCCGGTCACTGCTTCCTGGCCGTTGTTGTATCCACCTGTACCGCCGCCTGCGCCGACACTGCCCGGATTCAGTGCATTGATCTGGTAGTAGCCATCGTTCATACCGCTCCATCCCCAGTTGAAATGGAAATAGTCAGCGTCATTGTATCCGTCGCATATAAAGCAATGCCCCCCGCCAGAACCATCCCCGGCATAAATAATGGGCCTTCCGGCATTCAGATCGGCCTTCAGCAAGGCGGTCCACTGGGATTCGGTGTAATTGGACCGGGTAAGTCCCTGCAGGGTGGGAGCATAACCAAAGTAGGTCTTCAACGCATTTTCCACGCAGGGAACATTAGGGGTTCCACCCGAAACCACGTAGGCCCCGCTTCCGCCCTGCGACTCAACATTGTAACCCATATCAACCGACACTCCGCAATGGTACATCAACGTAGCTACAGCTGTGTTGGCCGATGTGACCGTATTGGGCATGGCGCTCCAGTTATACTGGGTGCTTCCGAAGTTGGCTGACAGCGTTCCGTATTTCTGATGGTTATAGGAGTGAAACCCTGATCCCGATGGCGGATAATTATGATACTTCATGACCATCGCCATGGCTGTTGCCACGCAGCCGGTCAATGCCCGATCCTGGTATTGATTATCGTAGGGGCACAGGTCGTTGTAAAAAGGCGACTGGTCCCATTTCAATGAAATAAGCGGATTAACGCCCCGGGAGGGTGCATCGGTAAAGTTTTCCGGGAAAGTACCCGAAAGACAGGAATTCCAACCGGAAACGATTTCCGTTGTCGGTTGGAGATGTGTTGACACAGCAAACCGTATTTGATCTTCATAATTTTTAAGCCATACAGCAAGATTGGGCGGCAGGTTTTCGGCAGTAAATGAGGACTTATAAGAATAACCTAAAATGGGTATAACGGCGTCATCGCCGGCAACAATTACGAAACCTTGAGATCCGGAAATGTTAAATACGTAAAAAGCGGGAACCTGAGTAATGGAACCTGATTGATCCGGTGAATTCAGTCCGGCAGTATAAACCAAGGTGAGATCAGATGGCATTACCCTGTCGGATGTGACGGAGCGATGGGTGAGGAACTGACTCCCCGCCTGTTTGGCCTTTTTCTCGTCAACCCGTTCGGCTCTTGCAGCGATGATTGTGACAACCATCACCAATACTATGTAGAAGGTCCTCTTCATGGGAATTACTTTTAAACGGTTTGAACAGGGTAAATATAAAATAAAGTGCAATATCATTACAAATTTTTTATTTTTAGTTGGCGCACATGTGTAAAATATTTTCATGTGCTTCTATTTATCAAAGGAAACCCTTTACTTTGCTGAAAAATTGATATCTATGACCCGGAGGGAAAACCTGATTTGTCTGTTTCTTTTGGTAATATGCCTGATTCCCAATTTTGTTGAAGCCCAGGCATGGAATTTTGTGAAAGATAAGGACGGGATCAAGATTTATACAAGGAAAGAACCGGGAAATTCAATCAAGTCTTTCAAAGGGGTGACCGATATTTATGCGCCCATGGAAAAGGTGTGCAACCTGATCGGGAATGTGAAAAATCTCGACTGGTGGGATAAAAATCTTAAGGAAATCAGGGTTTTAGAGTATGAAAAAAATAAACGCGCACAGTACTATCTGATTTACAATGCGCCCTGGCCCATCACCGACCGCGATCTCTGTGTAGAGGCAATAATTAAAGATGATCCCGTGACCGGTACACGGACCATCGTGGCTACACCCTTACCAAATGTAATACCTAAACGCCCCGATTGTGTAAGAATAGAGCATTACTGGCAAAGCTGGACCCTGCAGCCGACCGGTAAAGGATATGTGCATGCTATCCTGGAAGGATATGTTGACCCCGCAGGAAGTGTGCCCGACTGGATCTACAACATGGTCATCACCGATACACCTTACAAGGTGATGCAGGGTGCCAAGAAATATCTCGAGGCAAAATAGGATGACACCTTCCCCTCAGGGATAGAAAATATTGATTACAGCTCAATCACCGAATTCTCGGAACCGAGACCACTGGGGATGAATTGATCAGCTTCCGGATCATTTTCCCATTTGGTACCGTCAATCAAATAACGGAATTGATGTTTTTTTGATGTTTCAAGGTCTAAAGTAGCTGACCAGACCCCGGACTTTGATTTTTTCAGGGGAGTTTCACCGATCTGCCAATTGTTAAAATCACCGACCAGAATTACAGAGGAGGCTGAATTATAAGGTTCTCCGGAGAGCGTAAACTTTACTTTGCAAACAGGTTTTGATTTAAGGAATTTCTTTTCGATACTCATCTTTGTTATAATTTATTAAATATTTGAATGCAAAATTACGATTATTCACCGACGCTCATGTGAAATAATTGTTAAATCACACCATGGAAAATTCTAACGCAAAGAAAATCAATTAATAGCATGACTGTAAAATGTCAATGCAGCCTGTGTATGGTCTTGTAAGGGTTAAATGCAATCTATTTCAATCTTTAACGTGATCGGAAAAAGGTTGTACAACCGTCCTGGTAAATAATGTTTTCTCACATTAATTCCAGGACTTTTTCTATCTTTATCCGACTGTATCAAAATATCAGGAAATGAAGAAGAAAACCTTGCTTCGGAAGCTTGAAAAATCGAGTGCGAAGGAATTACAGAAACGGGCTGGTATGGCCCTGAAGAATAAATATTATCTGGAAGCCTCCTGGATCCTATCGGTTCTATTTGAAAGAAGGGTTAAGCGATTGATCAGGAAACTTGAAGGGAATCAGAAAACGGTCGGTATCACATTCGAGCAGTCGATTAAAAGGATAAAACACTTACATCTTTCGGGGAATTATCATGATTTTTCAGAAACGTTTAGTATTGAGCTGATCGACCGGTTGCGTCAATGGAAAAACCAGCGGAATCTCATCCTGAAGGATATGCTCGCTATTCACGTATCCCAGGCACGTATGGAACGTTTGGCCCGGGATGGATTCTGTTTATCACAGATATGGAACAAGGCGCTTAGATCCTATAAAAAAAGAAGGAACAGCCCTATGGGAAAAGTTCCTGTGCCAAAGCAATCCGGGGAAATATGAAAAGATTTACATATCTTTGTCCCTGTGATTAGCACTGTTTCTGAATGAAAATCGTTAAGGAGATCTACCGGGTCGACGGAATGTCTTGCGCTTCCTGTGCCTCCAGCATTGAATCGATGCTGGGTTCACGTGACGGAATCCTGAGCGCTGCTGTTAACCTGGCAGCTGAACAGGTTTCAGTTGCATATGATCCTGCCATCATAACGCTTGCACAAATTGAGAAGGATGTATCAGATCTGGGATTTAAACTAATCACCCGTAAACTATCGGAACTTGAGGTAACAGACCTTGAATCGGCCCGTTTATCGGCTATAAAGCGCAGAACCCTGGTTTCTTTTATCTTTTCCACTCCGGTAGTGATCCTCTCCATGTTGTTCCATCATCAACCCCAAGTCAATTGGGTCATGCTGTTTCTGACCTTGCCTGTTTTGGTCTGGTCGGGTCGGGAGTTTTTTATTGTTGCCTGGAAAAGGATGCTTCATGGGTCGGCCAACATGGACACCCTGGTTGCCCTGGGAACCGGCAGCGCTTTTCTTTTCAGCACTTTCAATACACTTTTCCCCGGGATCATGATCCGGTACGGTCTGGAACCACAGGTTTATTTTGAATCTGCCGCCGTAATCATTTCCTTTATTTTACTGGGTCGTTATTTCGAGGAAAAGGCGAAAAAAAAGACGGCCGAATCAATTAAGTCACTGATGCGTCTCGGAGTGAAGACTGCCAGAGTAGTCCGTAACGGAGTTGAAAAAGAGATGCTGATCACGAAGATTATACTGGGCGATATTTTGATTATCCGGCCGGGAGAGAAGATACCAACCGACGGTCGGGTTATGGACGGAAGTTCGCTGGTCGATGAAAGTATGTTTACCGGGGAGTCCGTTCCGGTCGTAAAGGCCCCGGGAGACAAAGTAATCGGGGGAACAGTCAACAAGGAGGGTTCTCTCACAATGGTAGCCGAAAAGGTCGGGGATGAGACCATGTTGGCCCGGATCATCAAATTGGTCCAGGAGGCCCAGGGGAGCAAGGCGCCTGTTCAGAAGCTTGCCGATAAAGTAGCATCCATTTTCGTTCCGGTGGTCTTGATCCTGGCGGTTTTGACCTTTGTGGTATGGACCGTGTTCCAACCAGGGAACGGTATTCCCGTTAATTTTATAACTGCTGTGACGGTTTTGGTAATCGCGTGTCCATGCGCCCTGGGCCTTGCAACGCCCACAGCACTCATGGTGGGAATGGGTAAGGCTGCGCATCTCGGGATCCTGATCCGGGATGCGGAGAGTCTGGAGACGGTATGTAAAATCACGGCCCTGGTCTTGGATAAGACCGGTACTATAACGCTCGGTAAACCTGCAGTAGCGGGTGTTTTCTGGAGCCCGGATATTTCGACGGAATCTGAACGGAGCCTTCTGATGGAAGCCATTTGCGCTCTTGAACGAAAATCGGAGCATGTTTATGCCGATGCCATTTACCGGTATTTCAGTGCGGCGACAGGTCAGGATACAAAGGAACCGGTTCCGGAATTTTTCCAAGGGGTGATTGGTTTTAAAAATATCCCAGGCAGGGGCGTGACCGCGGTTTATAAAGGCCTGACTTTCCATATCGGGAACCGGGCATTTATGGAAGAGAACCGGATTGCTGTGAGCCGGGAGCTGCGGGAACCGGGGGAACAATGGCAGACCAGGCATCAATCGGTAGTATATTTTGCACAGGACCTGGTGTCCAGGGCAGTTGTAGCGTTATCCGATCCGGTCAGACCCACCGCTGCCAAGGCAATCAAAATGGTTGGCGAACTGGGTATAGAAGTATACCTGTTGTCAGGCGATAATCCTGCCATTACGGAGGCAGTGGCACATGCAACAGCGATTACCCGTTTCAGGGGTGGCATGACGCCGGTTGAGAAGGCTGAATTTATTGAAAAACTAAAGACCCGGGGATCCTTTGTGGCCATGGTGGGTGACGGGATCAATGATGCTCCCGCATTGGCTGTGGCACACATTGGAATAGCAATGGGGACCGGGACGGATATTGCCATGGAGACGGCCCGGATCACACTTATTAAAGGGGATCTTTCAAAATTAGTCACCATGTTCCGGTTGTCGGAAGCAACCCTCAGAACCATTCGGCAGAACCTCTTCTGGGCATTTATTTATAATGTTATATCTATTCCCATAGCAGCAGGGATTCTTTATCCTTTCACCGGATTTCTGTTGAATCCAATGTTCGCGGGAGCCGCCATGGCATTCAGTTCGGTTTCGGTGGTTACGAACAGCCTGCGGTTAAGAAACCGATCCTTTAAATAAAATATCAGGAACACCGGGTATTTTTCTATCTTTGAATCCCAGCCTTTGTGATCAATGTACAGGTGCGTGTCATGGATCTTATTAATCTGGATTACCGGAACTGGGATATCATATGCCCAGCATAATCCATTGAACCGGTGCATACCCGACAGCATTCTTAACGCCATTCCGAATCAGAAGCGGATGCAAGATCCGGAAGCATTGCTGAATATGGCTCAGGTCATCTGGGATACTTTGCCTGACCGGGCCTTTGATTGCATGATGAGCGCCCTAAGACTTTCAATTGCCAATGGGGACCAAATGCAAAAGGGAGAAGTACACTGGGTTTTCGGTAAATATTTCGCACGGAAACGTGATTTTTCCCTTGCCCTTGAACATTTTCTGACCTCGTTAAATATCTTCAGTAAAATTAAAGATACCACCGGGCAGCTGAATGTCCTCGGATTCATTGCCGATATTAATCTTACCCTGGGCAACAATCCCAAGGCGCTGGAGTATTACAATAAAGGGATTGAGCTTACCCCTGGTGCACATCGTCAGGCGTCCCAGGCCTTATTTCAGAAATATACCGGTATCGTTTACAAACAGGCCAGTGATACATCAAAAGCCCTGGAGTATTTCAGGGTAGCCTTGGATATTTACAGGAAAACCGGAGACAAGAACAATGAGCATGAAGTATTGCATAATATCGGCACGTTGCTTCTTGATCAAAAAAGGTTTGATGAGGCATTGATCTTTTACGATCACCTGCTTTCTGAAATTGACACCTCCAACAAAATTCTTTTAGGGATCGTTTATACTTGTATCGGGCATATTCATCAACAGCAAAAAAACTACCTGCGCTCTTTGGATTTCAATAAAAAAGCCTTGCAGGTGAGACGGGGATTGATTCCTTACGATAACTATATCAGTTCCCTGGTCAATATTGGCGGAGATTATTTTTTACTGGAGAAACCCGACTCAGGCAGGTATTATCTGAATGAAGGCTTGAGGCTTGCACAGAGGTACAATCTGAATAATATCCTGAAAAACGGATATGGGCATCTCTTTTCTTATTACAAAAGCAAGGGAAATTATGAAGTTGCCTTTCCCTATTATAAAAAATACATCGAAACCACTGAAATTCTCGAACGTGAGAAAAGTAACGGAAACATATCTTTTTTAGAGGCAAATCAGGCGATTCAACAGACACAGGAAACAGGAAAGATGTTGGTGAAGCAACATGAAATTCAGAAGCTGAACATTATGAACCAGCAAATTCAATTCATTTTCGTTCAGGTAATCACTTCGCTTACTGCGTTGGTCTTGCTTTTCTTCCTGGTAATGTTCCTGTACAACCGGCATGTCGGCAAAAAGCTTCTCTCCCTGAACAGGATACTATCGGTTGAAATATATGATCGTATGAACACCGAAAAAAGCCTGACGGAAAAAGAGCGGCAGTACCGGTTTCTTGCCGAGCACACGTTTGATTTCATAACCCATCTGGATGCCGGTAATAAACGGATTTTCGCCTCTCCTTCATCCAAATCGGTTTATGGATACAATCCGGATGAGATTATGAATAAATCTCCCTATGACCTGACCCATCCGGATCACTATAAGGATGCAGAAGCGATGTTTGAAGAGATGGTCTCAACCCGGCAACCCATGCAATTTACCTACCGGGTGATCAGGAAAGATGGTTCAATTGCATGGGTGGAATCGGTTTTAAATCCGCTTTATGAAACCGATGAAGGGAAGTACAGGGGAATGGTGGTTGTTACACGCGATATCGAGGAACGAAAAATCAAGGAAATGGAATTTATAGAAAACACCAAACAGACTGAAAACCTCCTCAAGGAGATACACCATCGGGTGAAGAATAATTTTGCCATCCTGGTCAGCCTGATCAGCATGCAGATGAGCCAGACCCAGAATGAGGAGTTGAAGCGTTCATTGGTAAATCTTCAGTTACGGATCAGGACCATGGCGCTGGTGCATGAAATGCTCTACCGGTCGAAGGATTTTGAAAATATTTCCGTTCCTGAATATTTACGGTCGGTGGTTTCGGTGATTACCGGCGCTTACAGAAACAGGGACGTGGAAATTCATTTCGAAGCTGATGATGCCACCATGAATATTGAAATCATGATTCCGGTCGGTTTGATTGTCAATGAGATTGTCAGTAATGTTTTCAAGCACGCATTTCCTGAGGGTTCCCAGGGAGCCCTATGGATCTTGTTTAAAAATGATATAGCCGCTTCCCGATGTCATCTCAATATTCATGACAATGGCCCGGGTATTCCGGAAGCTTTCCTGGGTGAACAGGTTGGCACCATGGGATTGCAGATCATTCACCTTCTGTGCCGACAGATTGAAGCCAGACTACAGATATCCAATAATCCCGGCGCTTCTTTTACCATTGAATTCCAGTCAGATTCCCAATAGGTTCCCAGTTCGATAATTTCCATCCGGCACTGACCAGGTTGTGCGATGGTTCGCATACCCGATAACCTCCCGTACGATTCCGGAACAGATCCCTGTTGCGGGATCCGTTAACAATTATTTAATCATTTGGTAATAAATCGTTAACACGGGACCCTCCCATACGAAATACTTTTGCTGCAAATAAAAACGGAACTTATGAGACAAATTTCTATTCTGATTGTTTTCTTTGGTGTGATGATGTCATTCTTTCAAGCCAACTCCCTGTTTGCACAGACAAAAGTCGAAGATCTTAAAAATGAGCAGGACACCCTGAAAGAGAAGGTAACCACCATCCGGGATGTTATCAGCGGAGTTGAAGAACGACTGGCAACGGCAGAAGCCGATCTCACAAAACTTACGAGAATTAAAGTTTCGGGATATGTACAGGCCCAATGGCTGCATAATGAAGCAGCCAGCTCCTATCCGGGAAATCTGTTCCAGGTACGGAGGGCCCGTGTAAAATTCACCTATGAACCCGTAAATGGGGTGGTTTTTGTTGTGCAACCCGATTTTCTGCCCGGCAGCATCACTTTAAAGGATGCCTATGCCCAGGCCAATGAACCCTGGCTGAAAACTTTTTCATTGTGGGTTGGCCAGTTTAACCGACCCAATTATGAGGTCGAGTACTCTTCAAGCAGTCGTGAAGTTCCGGAACGCTCACGGGTGATCCGGGCTCTTTACCCGGGAGAACGCGCGATCGGGGCCAAAATGGAAATTGCTCCCCCGAAGTTACCCCTGAAGATACAATTAGCTTTATTCAATGGCAATGATGGTCTGACCATTACCGATGCTTCTGGAAACAGCATCAATCCTACGAACAATGATTTCGATAATGCAAAGGATTTCATGGGCCGCGTTACCTACGCATTCAAATTGGGAAACATCGGCGGATTAACGATCGGCGCACATGGGTACTATGGCAAAATAAAGGCCAACGCTTATGATGCCATCAATTCGGATTATACCTACAATAAAAAAATTGATAATATCGGTGAAACCCTGAAAAGAAACTGGCTTGGTTTTGAAGGACAGTTGCATCTGGATGTTTTGGGTGGACTTGCACTCAAGGGCGAGTATATATTCGGTGTCAATTCCACCCCGGGATATTACGCCACCTCCACGGTGGTCAGCCCGATGACCTCAGCACTGAAAAACGATACCCTGACCCTGACTACCCTTACAACCAAGACAACCACCGCACGTCCGGCCATCACGAGAAATTTCAGCGGCTATTACATCTATCTGATTAAAAATATAGGGAAACGCCATCAGATTGCAGTGCGTTTCGACCAATATAATCCCAACACAAAACTGGCTGCCGACCAGATCGGAACCGCGAAATGGGATGAAAGCAGCTCCCAAACGGAAAATAAGTACACCTATGCCGGAAGCGATCCCGTGGTGGCCACCAATGCCCAGACAAAGACTGTGGTAAACAACCTGCTCAAAAGCGGCACTGCTGATATTACATACAGTACCTGGACCTTTGGTTACACCTATTTCTTCGACGATTACATAAAATTTATGATCGCCTATGAGATCCCGGTTAACCGTAAGAGCGGAACCCGGGATGCCAATGGTGACGGCAATATAACCTCGACCTACAAGGTAAACGATGTTACGGGTATCTACGACTACAGCAATTGGATAAAGCAGAATGTACTTACGGTAAGAATGCAGGTGAAGTTTTAAATTCAATCAATCATTCAATAAATCAATAAATTTCAAATGAAAAGAATTAATAAAGTTTGGACGATTGCAGCGCTGGCGCTGATCGTCATGATTGGAGCCGCGTTCATGCCGGCACCGAAGAAAATTACCGTCAAAGGTTCCGATACCATGGTCATTCTTGCCCAGAAATGGGCGGAGCTATACATGAAGGCACATCCCGAAGCCGTAATACAGGTAACCGGGGGCGGATCGGGAACCGGGATTGCAGCCCTGGTCAACGGATCGACAGATATCTGCAACTCAAGCAGGCCGATGAAACGATCGGAAATGGATAAGTTGAAAGACCGTTATGCAAGCCTGGGTGTCGAGATCCCGTGTGCTAAGGATGGCATAACCATCTTTCTGCACGAATCTAATCCTGTAAAGGAGTTGTCGATCAAGCAATTGAGTGGCATCTATTCCGGAAAGATAACCAACTGGAAAGAGGTTGGCGGACCGGATATGACCATTAAACTGTATGGTCGTGAAAACAGCTCAGGAACCTATGTTTTTTTTAAGGACAACGTGGTGAAAGGAGATTATGCGGCAAGTTGCCAGACCCTTCCGGGAACCGCAGCGGTGGTAAATGCCGTATCGAAGGACAAGTCGGGAATTGGTTATGGTGGTGCGGCATATGCTTCCGGCGTGAAACACTGCGCGGTGAAGAAGGACGAAAAAAGTCCTGCCTATGTGGCGACTCCCGAAACCGTGAAAGCCAATCAGTACCCGTTAACCCGTTATTTGTATATGTATCTTAAAAATCGCCCGACTGGCGATATAAAGGCCTATATTGACTGGATTCTGAGTCCCGAAGGACAAAAAATAGTTTCATCGGTAGGTTATTTTCCCGTCAGATAGATTGTTAGTAAATGTGAATCCGGTGGCTGATGACAAGGTTCTGTTCAGTGTTGTCAGCCATCGTTAATAAACCGGAATGAATCAGAACACAGAAAAGAAAAAGTTTGTTTTCACCAAAGAATCTCTGAAAAAGAAATTCCGCATATCTGAATTTCTTTCGGAAAAGATCATTACTTCTGTCGCATTTCTTTCGATTGCAATTATTATTCTGATCTTTTTCTTTGTTTTTCGTGAGACCATGCCGATTTTTAAATCGCAGACTGCTGTCGAATCACAACCGGCCACGGCAATGGTCCAGGAACAATATGGGGTTGATTCCTCCCTGATCCTGAATGATCAGGGACAGGAGCAGTATGGTGTGGATTCAACGGTTATGGTAAATGCCAACGGGCAGGAACAATACGGAGTTACGGAATCCGGATTGCAGGATACCGGGGAAGTCAGCAGTACCGAAAACGCAGCAGGCAGCGAACATGAAGTCGCTGTATTGAAAAGTCTTGTGGGAAAAGATTGGCTTCCGGTATCGGATCATCCACGGTACGGGCTGATCCCGTTATTTGTCGGAACGCTGAAGATTACCCTTCTCGCGATACTTTTTGCAGCGCCCATAGCAATTCTGGCGGCATTATTCACAGCTGCCTTTGCACCAAACTGGCTCAGAGAGATTATAAAGCCTGCCATTGAACTGTTGGCTGGTTTTCCATCGGTGGTCATAGGCTTTTTTGCACTGATGGTAATGGCCAGTTTTTTCCAGGGTATCTTCGGATATGAAAGCAGGTTAAATGCATTTGTGGGTGGTATTGCGATGGCGCTTGCTGCCATTCCGATCATTTACACGATCACCGAAGATGCATTGACCGCGATACCGGCATCGTATAAGGAGGCGAGCCTGGCGCTGGGCGCCACGAAATGGCAAACGGCTCTGTTTGTCACCTTGCCGGCAGCAACGCCCGGAATCTTTGCCGCGATTCTTCTCGGGATCGGCCGCGTGTTCGGTGAAACCATGATCGCTTTAATGGCAACCGGAAATGCCGCAATGACTTCGGCCAATCCCTTTGAATCGGTCAGGACCCTCGCGGCGACCATCGGCGCTGAAATGGCTGAGGTGGTTTTTGGCGACACCCATTACAGTGTACTTTTTCTGATCGGCTCATTACTCTTCATTTTTACATTCGGACTTAATGCATTGGCCGAATTTTATATCAAAGGAAAATTAGTCAGACGTTTTCAGGGAAAATCGTGATGAAAAAGGGGAACAGAAAACGTATAATCGGAGGGATCTTTACAGGGGCTACAGGCGTATCGGCATTCCTGATCATCGCAATTATCATCCTTATTCTTGTTGTGATCATACTGGGAGGAAAAGAGACTTTTTCCTGGGAATTCCTGACTGCATTTCCCGAGGATGGAATGTTAAAGGGGGGAATATTCCCCGCGATTTACGGCACCGCCATGTTGGTTCTCATCATGTCGGTTGCCGCTGTGCCTTTTGGAACGCTAACGGCCATCTATCTGACGGAGTACGCGGGTGAAAAATCGGTGCTGGCGCAGACCATCCGGTTCGCGGTAAGGACGCTTGCGACCGTGCCTTCCATTATTTTCGGCCTGTTCGGACTGGGATTTTTCATCCGGTTCGTAGGTACAGGGATGGACACCGTTTTTTTGGGTGGGGAGTTGAAATGGGGGCAACCCAATATACTTTGGGCAAGCCTGACCATGGCCCTGTTGACGCTGCCCGTGGTTATTGTTTCTGTCGAAGAGGCCATCCGTGCCGTTCCCCGGGAATTGCGTGAAGCCAGCCTTGCCCTGGGAGCCACCAAATGGCAAACCATCAGGAACATCGTGATCCCGGGTTCTTTTTCCGGGATCCTTACCGGTACCATCCTGGCTGTCAGCCGCGGCGCCGGTGAAGTTGCGCCGATCCTGTTCACGGGAGCCGCCTACTATCTTGCTACACTGCCTGCTTCGCTCAGCGATCAGTTCATGAATCTGGGGTATCATATTTATATCCTGTCGACTCAGTCATCAAACGTCGATCAAACCCTGCCCATTCAGTTTGCGACCACCCTGGTGCTGTTGTTACTGACCTTTGTACTTAACTTTACAGCCGTCATTATCCGTTCAGGAATCAGAAAAAGGAGGGCAAAATAATCAAATCCCAAATGTGTAAATGAAAGAATTTAAAATCAGGACCCAGGATCTGACGCTTTTTTACGGTGAAAAAATGGCGCTGAACTCCATTTCTATTGATATTCCTGAAAAAGAGGTAACTGCATTTATCGGTCCGTCGGGTTGCGGAAAGTCGACCTTTTTACGAACCCTGAACCGGATGAATGATCTGATCCCCAATGTAAGTATCACGGGCGAAGTGATGATCGACGGGGTAAACATCTTTGATAAACAGATCGATGTGGTTAATCTCAGGAAAAAGATCGGAATGGTATTCCAAAAGTCCAACCCCTTTGCGAAATCGATCTTTGAAAATGTCGCTTACGGACCCCGGATCAACGGAATCAACAACCGGACGGAGCTTCAGGATATTGTTGAAACATCCCTGAAAAAAGCATTTATCTGGGAAGAGGTTAAAGACCGGCTTCACGATTCAGCGCTCGGGCTTTCCGGGGGGCAACAACAACGAATGTGCATTGCACGTACCCTTGCCGTAGAGCCTGAAATCATCCTGATGGATGAACCGGCAAGCGCCCTTGATCCCATATCAACTGCCAAAATTGAGGAGCTGATTTTCGAGCTGAAACGGAATTATACCATCGTTATCGTGACCCATAACATGCAACAGGCTGCCCGGGTAAGCGACTATACCGCCTTCTTTTATCTCGGAGAACTGATCGAACACGGGAAAACCAGGAAAATTTTCACTACACCCGATAAGAAACAGACCGAGGATTACATTACGGGAAGATTTGGATAAATCCTATTCACTATTGCATAATACCTGAATTATAAATTTAACACATCATACACATGGAACGGCATTTTGAACAGGAACTGGATAAGCTGAACAAGCGGTTGATTAAAATGGGAAACCTGGTCGCCTTACAGGTTCACAACGCGCTGGAGGCATTGTTGAACTGTGATCTGGACCTGGCCCGCACCGTGATCGAAAATGACAACAAGGTCGACCGGCTTGATGTGAAAATCGATAAACTTTGTCAACGGATCTTTGCACTGACCCAACCGGTTGCCACGGATCTGAGATTGATCATGGCTGCGCTGAAAATGAACAACGACCTGGAACGGATGGGAGACCAGGCAGTGAACATTGCTTCAAAGGTAGAAGGGATCAGCGAGTACCGCGAAATCACCGGCACTTTGCATATGGATGAACTGGCAGGAATGGCCGACATGATCGTCCGGGATGTCAATACACTGATCGGTAACCGGAACCCGGTTTTTGTCAGGGACATTTTTCAAATGGCCAATCTGATCGAAGACAAGGCACAGGCGATCTCAACCCGGATATTTGACGAAATGATGCATAAGAGTGAGGTGATCATGGTTGCGACCCATTTGCTGATCGTTCTGACGCAGATTGAGCGGATTGCCGGGTATTCGACAAACATCGCCGAATCGGTTTATTTTATTGCGGAAGGGAAAATGATCAAGCATAAAAAAACATTCCGCAGCGGGATTGATACGCTTCCCGGAGCAGATATGGATTCCACTGTGCACCTGTCGGACGAAAATACCGCTGAACAATCTTAGATCATCCTTATTTATGCAGCCAGACCCTCAGGAGGGTTAGTAATTTTTCGGTTTGCACCGGTTTTGACAGGTAGTCGCTGGCTCCCGCCTCAATGCATTTTTCGCGGTCACCTTTCATCGCTTTGGCGGTTACCGCGATAATAGGCAGATTCTGGAAACGCTGGTCTTTTCTGATTTCTCGCATGGCGGTGTACCCGTCAACCTCAGGCATCATGATGTCCATCAGTACAAGGTTGGTGTCGGGATGGGCCATCAGTTTCTCAATCCCTTCGCGGCCGTTTTTACCGACAAGGATCTGTACCTTTTTTTCTTCCAGGATCTTGGATAAGACAAAAACATTGCGCATATCGTCGTCGCAAATAAGGATCTTTTTATTCTCAAATACCATATCGGGCAAAAAACTGGAGGAGGTATGTTCTTCACCGGCCTCAGGCTGCCGGGTAACCATAAGGGGTTCTTCGGGTTCTGCTTCGATCTTTTTGTCGGAGCTCTCTTTTCTGACTGCGGGGTAAACCTGGTCGGAGGGAGATCGGAAATCTATGATATTTACCGGCAGCAGGAGGGTGAAGGTAGATCCTTTATGTTCCCGGCTTTCGAGATGTATCTCTCCGCCCAGTAACCGTGCAAGGCTTCGGGAGATAGTAAGGCCAAGCCCGGTACCCCCGAATTTTCGGCTGATCGTGCCATCGGCCTGCTGGAATGCTTCAAAGATTACTTTTGACTTCTCTTCCGAGATTCCGATCCCGGTATCAGAAACCCGGATGGCAATGGTATTCGTGGGATTCAGGGCTGCATTGGAAAAGCTGGTCTTGGGGTCGGGCATGCCGATCCTGAGAACCACACCCCCTTTTTCGGTGAATTTTATAGCATTCGACATCAGGTTCTTGATGATCTGCATGACCTTTTGCGTGTCGGTCATGATATAATCGGGAAGTCCGGGATCGATAACCGTTTTAAGTGAGATGCCCTTTTTATTTGTTATGGGCGAGAAGGTGCGTTGAACATGTTCCTGAAGTTCTTCCAGATTCATCTCTTCAACTTCAATCTCAGTCTTGCCTGCTTCCACCTTTGAAAGATCGAGAATATCATTGATCAGCTCCAGCAGATCCTTACCGGAGGCATTGATAACATTGGCATATTCAACTTCATCAGCAGTCATGACCTGATTCTTGTTTGAGGCCAACAGTTCTGAAAGAACCAGAATGCTGTTCAGCGGAGTCCGCAGTTCGTGCGACATATTGGCCAGAAATTCGGATTTGTACCGGCTGGCAATCTCCAGCGCTTCGGCTTTTTGCCTGATCTCCTGCTGAGCATCGAGGAGCGCCTCATTTTTCTTCCGGATGTCATCGCGCTGCAGCTCCAGTACTTTCGACCGCTCTTCGAGTTCTTCGTTAATAACCCGGAGTTCTTCCTGCTGATGCTGCAGGTTTTCTTCAGAGAGCCTCAGCGCTTTGGTCTGTTCTTCCAGTTCCTGGTTTATTTGCCGGAGTTCCTCCTTTTGCATGACGAGCTCTTTGGCCTGCTCCTGTGTTTTTGACAACAGTTCCTGAACCCTTTCACGCGACCGGGCCGTGTTGATGGCGACCGCGATGTTGTCGATCGACACCTCAAGGAAGGTTTGTTTTTGGGTGTCGAACGGTTCAAAGGAACCCAGTTCGATCACTCCGATCAATTGTCCTTCAAACAAAACCGGACTGATGATAAAATGTTGGGGTCGGACCTTTTCGGGGCCAATGTTCACCTCCGGCACAGGGTGTTCCGTTGCAAAAAAGGTGATCGTTTTATGTTCTCTGGCCGATTGTCCGATCAATCCTTCACCGATCGCGAGGTTTTTTTCCCGGGCTTTCTCGAGGGAATAGGCAAAAGTGGATGCTACTGCCAGCATCCTGCTGTCGTTAAGAAGGTAAACGAACCCGATCTGGGCATTCAGGTAATGGCACAGGAAAGTGATGATCTCTTCGGAAAGATCGGTGATGCTTTTTTCACCGCGGATTTTCAGTCCAAGTTCGTTGATTCCCGTTTTGAGCCAGTCCTGGTTCATGATCTCAATGGAAGCTTCGCGAAGCTTCATGGTCATTTCATAAAGGGCAATGCCCAGGGTGTCGTGTTCGCTGCGGGGCATGACGTTGGTGGAGTAATCGCCACTGGCGATGGAACGTGCCTGTTTGACGACATTTTTGAAGCTGTCGACCATCTGATTCATCGAGATGGCCATGACATCCTTATCGCTGCGCACCGTGACGGTTTTACTGTAATCACCCAGAGCGACCGATTGACTTACGTCGGAAAATGACCGGAGGGAGTGCACCAGCCAGTTGAAGGTGTCCTTCATCTCTCCTACTTCATTGTTTGCCACGCGGATATCGCGAACGATCAGCTCTCCATGGGCAACCTGTTTGGCCCATTCCGAAATCTTCTTGATGGGACCCACGAAACGTCTTGTAACAAAGGTCGAGATGATCAGCACCATGATGGTGGTGATAATGAGTGAGATTTTTGCAAACGAAGAGAGTTCCCTGGCAACCATGTGGGCTTCATCCTGATCGATCTCTTCCACCAATGCCCAGTTAACCCCGTACTTTTCAAGGATATCGATATTCCGGTACAGACCCATCACAACCGTTCCCTTTGAGTTCTTGTAAATACTGACCTCTTCGGTGATGGTCTTACCGTCGGGAGCAAGGGTGATGTTGTTTACTTTAACACCCTGCCAGGTCCGGGTCTTCTCATTTTCTTCACTGGAAGTCAGTATTTGCGATCGTTCGCTTACTTTGCTTGCAGACCTTAGTTTCAGGTCTACCCCGATCAGGTAAACGTGGCCGGTACTGCCGAATCCTATCCCGAATTGGAGTATTTTGTTGATTTTTTCGGGGGTCATACTGATGGCGATCACACCCAGTTTTTCCCGCTTGCTGTCGTAAACCGGCTGCCCCAGGAATCCGCACAGTTCGTTGTTGACGGGGGGATAGTATTCCAGGTCGGAGAACATCGGTTTTTCTGTGACCAGGATGCGGGAACAGGTCTTCCCGAAGGCAGTGGATCCCAGTTCTCCGGTAAAGAGGTCTGCTCCCAGATCGGAATCCTCATGAAGCTCGAACAGGATCCGGCCCTTGATGTTGATGAAATAGATATTCCGGATGCCTTCGGGACGATACGTTTTAAGGAAGGTCTGCCGGAGTTCTTCCGACAAGTTTTCCCAATTGCGCGTATCGGGGAGTGTGCTGGTTTTACCCGATTTGGCATAATCCCGCTGCAATCCTTCAAATTGTGAAAGGGTCTGGTTGTCGTCTGCCACATCTTTGACGAAATCGGCGATATCCTGAAAATAGTTGTTCAGGTAATTCATCCGGAGCTGTGAAGTAGTGAAGAGCGATTTCTTTGCCATTACATTTAACCCCTGGTAATAGTAAAGAAAATTGATAAAGCTCAGCGTGGCCAGCGGAACCAATGAAATGACCAGGAACCAGAGGAGCATTGCCTTACCGATTCCCATGTTTTTCAAGGTGCGGTAATCGAATTCCGATACCGATCGGATTAACTTTTTCCAGGCGTTCACGATGGACATATTAGGGACGACGAATTTTCAGAAACAATATTTCTCGATGGTCTTAAAAATATCTTCCGGGTGAAGGGGTTTCGAAATATAATCATCCATCCCCGAATCAAGGCATTTTTCACGGTCCCCTTTCATCGCGTTTGCGGTCAGTGCAATGATGGGGGTGGCGCCGTTCTTTCCCGAGTCATCATTCCGGATTTTCCGTGTGGCTTCGAAGCCGTCCATTTCGGGCATCATGACATCCATAAAGATCAGGTCATATTTATTTTCATGCGCTCTTTGAAATGCCTCCAGGCCATTGACCGCTGTGGTAACCATGCATCCTTTTTTAGCCAGGAGCTGAACCACGATCTTCTGGTTAATCAACTGATCTTCAGCCAGCAGAATGTTTGGTTTATGATCGGAGTCCGGATGATGACTTTCCCTTGTTTTTGTCTGGTCGGGGAGTGGCAGGTTAAATTCGTTGTTGTAGATCTGATGGATCACCTCTAAAAGTTCTGTCTGAAGGACGGGTTTGAACAGGTGGAACCGGATGCCGGCATCCCGGATCATGCGCATGGAATGAATGGATTTATCTTCGGTAAGGACGACCAGCCGGGTCGAATCATCCGGCGTAAGGATTTGGTTGATCCGGCTGATCAGTGATTGACCCTGCTGCGATTGCAGGAGCTGGTCGATAAATATGATCCCGAATTTTTTCGATGCCGGTCCGCTGATTGCCTCCAGTGCCTCTTCGGTTGAAGAGACGATGGTAGTCGGAATGTTCCAGGATTTCAGGAATCGTCCCAAAAGCAATGCGTGTTGCTGGTGTCCTTCAATAACCAATACCTCTAGGGATTTCAGGGCAGGGGGAAGTTTCAGGTTCCAGGACTGGTCGTCGGAAATAACGGGTTCAAGCGGGATGGTGAAATAGAACGTGCTGCCCTTTCCCAATTCGCTTTGCACTCCGAGTTCACCCCCCATCATTTCGACCAACCGGCGCGAAATGGTGAGGCCAAGACCAGTGCCGCCGTATGTCCTGGAAGTCGAATTGTCGGCCTGACGATACGATTCAAAAAGCCTGCTGATCTTGCTTTCAGGAATCCCGATGCCGGTATCCGAAACCTGAAATTTCAGCCAGATCTGGTCCGCATCTTTTTTTACCAATTCGAGCGAGAGGGAAATAGTCCCCTCATCGGTGAATTTAATGGCATTTCCGATCAGGTTTACCAGCACCTGACGGATCCGGGTCGGGTCGCCAAGATAGGTATCGGGCAGGTCAGGCTCATGAATGCAAAGAAATTCAAGTTTCTTCTGAAATGTCTTCACAGCGAGCAGCCGGATCACCTTTTCAAGCATTTCGCGAAGGGAGAACCGGATCTGTTCGATCTCCAGCTTATCGGCTTCGATCTTGGAGATGTCAAGTATTTCGTTGATGATCTCGAGCAGCGATTCGCTGCTTTGTTTTATATCGATGAGATGTTCATAATAGGTCTGGGGAATATCTTCATCCATCAGGATCAGATCGGTCATTCCGATGATGCCGTTGAGCGGCGTGCGGATCTCGTGGCTCATGCTGGCCAGAAAAGAACTTTTCGCGATGGTCGCCTCCTCGGCAATCCGTTTGGCCTGGTCGAGCTCATCGATGGTCCGCTGCAACTGCTTGGTGGTTACCTGAAGGGCGTGCTTCTGCTTGAAAAACTCGATATAGGCTTTGATCTTATTCTGCAGGATCTTGCGGTCGAGCGGTTTGTAAAGATAGTCGACAGCCCCTGTTTCATAACCCCTGAAGATCTGCTTGGGTTGCCGGTAGGTGGCCGTGATGAAGATGATGGGAATGCTTTTGGTACGTTCGCTTCCCCGCATCAGTTCGGCCGTTTCAAAACCATCCATACCCGGCATGTTCACATCAAGGAGAACCAGTGAAATTTCGTACTCGAGCATCAGCGCCAGGGCTTCATTTCCTGATAAAGCCTTGATAATGTTCAATTCTTCATTCTGAATGATGCTCTCGAGGGTGATCAGATTCTCTTTCCTGTCGTCGACAATTAATATGTTGAATTTTTCCTGATGACTATCCATGATGCATGATTTTTCGCCCTGGGGCTGTTTGAAGATGACCGGCTGACGGCTTCAAAGTATTCATGACAAATGTATTATAAAATAACATATCACCGAAAAAATCCGTTATTTTTGCCGCTGCTTTCATCCTTTTTCTGAAAATCAGGCCATGACGAATCCTTTACTCGCCCGGGAAAACCGGCAGAAGAACAGCAGTTATTTCATTTCGATCTCCATCATCGGTATTTTTTTCTTTATCTTCGGATTTGTCACCTGGCTCAATTCGGTGCTGATCCCGTTTCTGAAGATCGCCTGCGAAAAGAACAATTTTGAATCCTATTTTGTAGCCTTCGCTTTTTACATCTCCTATTTTGTCATGGCGATCCCTTCTTCGTGGGTGCTTCACAAACTGGGCTTTAAAAACGGAATGTCGCTGGGACTGATCCTGATGGCTCTGGGTGCGTTGATCTTCATTCCCGCGGCCTATTCGAGGATGTTCGGATTGTTTCTGACAGGGTTATTCATCCAGGGCACCGGACTGGCTGTACTGCAAACTGCTTCCAACCCCTATGTCACCATCCTCGGTCCGATCGAAAGCGCCGCGAAAAGGATCAGCATCATGGGGATCTGCAACAAGATCGCGGGGGTGATCAGTCCGATCATCCTGGGGGCCATTGTTTTGAAAGGGATGGATCAGTTTGACAAAACAATACTTGATTCGATGGATGCGGTAGCCCGGACCACCGCGTTGAATGCGCTGGCCGGAAGGATCATCGTTCCCTATGTAGTCATGGCCGTGGTTTTGGTGGTACTGGCCATTCTGCTCCGTTACTCCCCGTTGCCCGATCTCGACACCGATACGGAGGATGCCTCCACGTCGGCCGCGAACACCGGGAAAAAGAGCATTTTTGATTTCCCGCAACTGGTCTTGGGAGTTGTTGCGATCTTTGTTTATGTGGGAGTCGAAGTGGTTGCCGTCGACACCATCATCAATTACGGAAAATCGCAGGGATTTCCCTTCGAATCGGCCAAATATTTCGCCTCCTACACCCTGGCAGCCATGGTCATCGGATATATCATCGGGATCATTACCATTCCGAAGTACCTGAAACAGGAGCAATCGCTGATGATTTCGGCAGTTTCAGGTATCGTGTTCAGCCTCCTGGCCGTTGTGACCGCCCGCATGCAGATCAGCGGAACCCTGATGATCGGCGCCCTCTCGCTTCCCTTTGATCTTTCGGTCTTTTTCATCGCATTGCTGGGACTGTCAAACGCGGTGATGTGGCCGGCTATCTGGCCCCTGGCCATCGACGGGTTGGGCCGGTTCACCAAGATCGGATCCTCCCTGCTGATCATGGGAATCGCAGGTGGTGCCCTGATCCCGTTGCTCTACGGATATCTTGTCGACATTTCCGCTCCCCATCTTGCTTATTGGATCACCATTCCCTGTTATCTTTTCATCTTTTATTTTGCATTTGCCGGTCACAAACTCCGGTCATGGAATAAATAACAACACATGAAATATCCATCGGAATCAGGTTCATGCAAAACACGAATGATAATAATGGATATTCCATGTGACCAATGAAATATAAAATCATTTACACATGAAACCAACCCTGCTGATCCTTGCAGCCGGCATCGGAAGCCGTTACGGCGGACTGAAACAGCTCGATCCCATCGGGCCATCCGGCGAAACCATCATCGATTACTCCATTTATGATGCCCTTCGCGCCGGGTTCGGACACGTCATCTTTATCATCAAGGAGCAGATTGAATTGGAATTCAAGGAGTTCTTTGTGGAACGGCTCAAGGAACAGGTTCAGGTCGATTATGTTTTTCAGGAGACCTGGATGGTGCCCGAAGGGATCAGAATCCCGGATAACCGGAACAAACCCTGGGGTACCGGCCATGCTGTCATGATGGCCGATGGAAAGATCGATGGCCCTTTTGCAGTCATCAATGCCGACGATTTTTACGGACGCGGAGCATTCCGGGTCTTGGCAGATTATTACCGCGACTGGACACCGGCCAGGGCCAACGACTATTGTATGGTCGGCTATCCCGTAGCGAACACCCTCTCGGAATTCGGCGCCGTGTCGCGCGGCGTTTGTCAGACCAGCCGGGATTCGTTTTTACGGGATGTGGTGGAACGCACGCACATTGAGCGTTTACCCGACCGGATTGCCTGGAAGGACGACAAGGGGCAGTGGAACGACATACCGGAAAACAGTTTGGTTTCGATGAATTTCTGGGGTTTCACGCCCTCTTTCTTCGGATTTCTGAAGGCGGAATTTGAAACTTTTATCCAGCGGAATTCACAGGATATCAAGGCCGAGTTTTATATTCCCGGGGTGGTCAATCAACTGATCCAGGGGGGGAAAGCAACGGTTAAAGTACTGGATTCCGATGATAAATGGTTTGGTATGACCTACCGGGATGACCGGCCCCGGGTGGTCCGGAGCATCCGGGAACTGGTCAGTCGGGGCGTGTACCCTGAAAAGTTATGGGGTTGACCCAATTTTTTTTACGGTTTTTCGTTTCGTTAACAGAAGGATAATACCTTTACAGGGAGGAAATTTTTCAAACCCGGTAAAAAGAAATCAACATCAATTCAAAAATCATGACGAAATACCCGTGACAATCCGCGCACTGACTACAGGAAAAATAAGGTTCACGGGTGTTTTATCTGGCAAGAAAAAACAAATAGTTTACAGATGAAAAAGATAATTCAAAAAGGTCTTCCGGTTGCGGCGCTCATGTTGATAATGTCGGTTCTTGTGCCCTTCAGGGGCGCCACACAGGTGGTCAATGAAACCACCAAGAAAAAGATCAGCATCGGTGTAGGTATGTTCAGCGACATCTGGTTGCAGGTGCCCGAAGGAATGAAGACCCGTACCATTAATCAGGGGTTTAATGTTTTTGCCACCTATAATCTGCCATTCGGGAAAAGCAACTTCAGTTTTGCCGTCGGGCTGGGGATCAACATTCACAATCTTTACTGGAATTACATGTTCCGGGGCAGCGACGACTCCCTGCAGTTCAAGCCCATACCCGATTCGCTGGGGTACAAACGGAGCAAACTCACCCTTCCGTACCTGGAACTTCCCATCGAGTTCAGGTTGAAAACCCGCAGCAAAGTATCAGTGGCTGTCGGCTTCAAAGTGGGATACATGGTCTACGCCCATTCAAAATATGTAGGGGATGATTATCTTTTCAAGACCAATACCACCCTGAAATACAGCGTTCAGAATATCAAAAATATTGAGCGGTTCTCCTATGGGCCCACCCTGCGGGTCGGGTACAAATGGTTCAGCCTGAATGCGTGGTACTCCCTTTCACGGGTGTTCACCAATGGGAAAGGACCCGATATGTACCCGATTTCCGTCGGATTCATCCTGATGCCCTTTTAGTCCACCATCGAGATAACACATTATAAGTAGCGAGATAGCGAAACAAATAGTTCGTAAATCGTAAATCCTGTCAACCGGATCGAAGCGGAGTTCGGCGGAGCCAATCGTAAATTGAAATTGATTTGTCGGGTTACACCAGGTTTGCCAGTAAAGCGGTGACGGTGGCGCCCAGGGCATAACCCCAGTAGATTTCGGAGGGTTTGTGGTCGGTGGCAGCCAGTCGTGCAAAACCGGCCACTCCCGCGGCGAATACCGAAACCAGGATCTCCGGGTTCAGGTTGACGCCGTATTTCACAGAGAAGCCTGCAAAAAGCCCGGTAATACTTCCTATTGCGATCAGATAAATACTGATCTTCCGGTAAAAAGATATGATCAGGGTAAGAATGGCCAGGATGGTCAGGTCGAGCATGTAAAAGCTGAAAATGGCGGAGAAATGGATTCCCTTCAGCAGGTAAAAGGTGATGTAATAAAAAACGGCCACGGCAAGGAGCGGGAATACGCGTTCCTCTCTTCCCAGGCGTGAAACGGAGGATATCAGTCGGAGGCGCTGAAAGATCCAGGTAAAAAGGAGGGGCATTAAAAGGGTGGTGAAACCGACCAGCGCCAGCAGGGTCCATTTGAAGCCCGCGGGTAAGGAGAGGATCAGGTAAAAACGGAAAAAGAGCAGGTAGGTCAGCAGGTAACCGGGGATCAGCAAAGGATGCAGCAATAGGGAGAATCCTCTGGCAATTTTATATTCCATGGAGGGGTGTTGGTTATAGTTCTTTGCGGAGGCGGGCAACGGGGATCTTGAGTTGTTTGCGGTACTTGGCCACGGTACGCCGGGCAATGTTATAACCCTTTTCCTTCAATAAATCCACGATTTCGTCGTCGGTGAGCGGCCGGTTTTTGTCTTCGGCTGTGACGGTGTCGGCCAGAATTTTTTTGATCTCCCGGGTGGAGATCTCCTCGCCGTCGGTATTGAACATGGTCTCACTGAAGAAGGTTTTAAGCAATAACGTTCCGAAGGAGGTCTGAACATATTTGCTGTTGGCCACCCTTGAAATGGTAGAAACGTCAAGTCCGACCACCGAGGCGATATCTTTCAGGATCATGGGGCGCAGCCGGGTCTCGTCGCCGGTAAGGAAATATTCACGCTGGTACTCCATGATGGCTTTCATGGTAATGTAGAGGGTTTCCTGCCGTTGTTTGATGGCTTCGATGAAACTGCGGGCCGAGTCCAACTTTTGCCTGATAAAGGCAAGAGCATCTTTTTCCGGAAATTTTCTTTTTGCGGATCCGTATTCATGAAGCATGCTGATATAATCGCGGTTCAGCGAAAGTTCCGGTGTGTTGCGGGTATTCAGGGTGAGTTCAAGTTCCCCGTTGAGGTTGGTAATAAAGAAGTCGGGAATAATATAATGACTGTCGCGAGACACTTCTGCAATGGTTCCGCCGGGTTTTGGATTCAGTTTCTGAATCTCCTCCATGGCTTCGCGAAGTTCTTCGGCAGAAGTATTGGCCTTTTGCTGGATCTTTTCGTAATGTTTTTTGCTGAACTCATCAAAATAATATTTGATGATGATGGTAGCCAGGTCGGTGGAATAGGAGCGTTCGGTTTTGTTTTCCAGCTGAATGAGCAGACATTCCTGAAGGTTCCGGGCAGCGATGCCCGGTGGATCGAAGGTCTGAACAACTTTCAGAACCTCGAGGATCTCCGGTTCACCGGCCTCAATATTCTGGTTGAAGGCCAGGTCGTCGGATAATGCCGGGATCTCCCTCCGCAGGTATCCTGATTCGTCGAGATTTCCGATGATGGTAGTCGCGATGATATATTGTTTATCGGTAAAGGAGTGCATCCCGATCTGGGTAATCAGGTAATCCTGAAAACTGATGCCGGAAACTACAGGGAATTCACGGGTTGGCTCATCCGGACTTCGGTTATCCGCCACCAGTCTGTACTCCGGGATTTCATCCTCATCCACGTAATCTTCAAAGGTGAATTCATCTTCGGCCGATACGGTCTGATCATTTTCCTGGAATTCGTCCTCTTCCGAATCGATCGATTCAAGCGCCTGGTCTTCGGCGATATCCTCCGCCTCCTCCTCTTCCCGGGCGGCCTCCTCGAGCGCGGGGTTCTCCTCAAGTTCCTGCTTGATCCGTTGTTCAAGCGACATGACAGGCTCCTGCAACAAACGCATTACGAGCACCTGCTGGGGTGAGAGTTTCTGGATTAACCGCTGCTGAAGTTTCTGATTCAACATAGGCGACAAATATAACAAAGAATTTGAACTTCCGGAATCGGATCATCGGTGAAAAAATCCCAATGATCGTTAAATAATATTAAAATATCTATAAAGTTGGATTCAATACCTGAAAAATAAATAATTTCGCCGAAATCTGAAGCATGAAAAAGGCAGATCACCGGGATTTCAGGTCATACAGTGTATGGATTCATATATTCCTCTGGCTGGCCTATTTCGCGTTTCCTTTATTATTTTTTTTTCAGAATGAAGTAATGCGACGGAACTACCTGATCATGGGTTCTTTCCTTACGGTACTCGTCGCAATTTTTTTCTATTACAATTATCTTTTCCTGATCCCGAGGTATTTTCTGAAAAAGAGAATATGGGCTTATTTCCTGCTCCTGCTGGCCGGATTGATCGTGATTTGCCTGGTAAATGTGGTTGGAGTTTATATCAGTTACCACATTGATATGGTTGTGTGGTATTTCCCTTTTAAATTCCGGTCCTCCTTTATCTATCCGATGTCCTCCTGTTTTCTGGCTTTCGCGTTGAGCAGCGCTATCAGGATCACACGTGAATGGTTACGTAACGAACGACAGCGAAAAGAGATGCAGGCTGAAAAACTGGCTTCGGAGCTTGCCTTTTTAAAATCGCAGGTAAACCCGCATTTCTTATTCAACACCCTGAACAACATCTGTTCACTGGCCCGCAAGAAATCAGACCACACCGAAGATGCCATTATCAAACTTGCCGACATCATGCGGTACATGTTAGAAGATTCAGAGCACGAACGGGTCAGTTTGGAAAAAGAGCTGGAGTATCTTCAGGGTTATATTGAACTGCAGCGACTGCGGCTGCCCGACCAGGTGAGGATCAGCTTTACCATTGAAGGGAAACCCGACCTGCACACCATTGAGCCGTTGCTGCTGATCCCTTTTGTTGAAAATGCCTTTAAACACGGTATAAGTTATCAGGAGCCCGTCGACATTATAATCTCCCTTGTTGTTCGGGATCATGAACTGATCTTCCGGATCGAAAATACAATCGTGAAATCCCATGAACTTCCTTCAAAAAAAGGTTCCGGAACCAGCCTCAAAAAAGTAATGCGACGTCTCGAACTGTTGTATCCCGACACACACAGCCTCAAAATCCAGGAGTCGGGCAATCGCTATCTCGTTGAATTAAAACTGCAACAGTGAACATGATCCGTTGTTTAGCCATCGACGATGAGATGCCCGCGCTCGACCTTCTGGAGGATAATATCCTGAAGGTTCCTTTTCTGGAGCTTGTCGGACGCTGTAAAAGCGCGATCGAAGCCATTGAAATGCTGCGTCAGCATCAGGTCGATTTGTTGTTCCTCGACATTCAGATGCCAGATATTACGGGGATCCAACTGTTAAAAAGCCTCCGGCAAAAACCGCTGGTGATTTTTACGACCGCTTACACCACCTATGCGAAGGAGGGATTCGATCTCGACGTAATCGATTATCTGATGAAGCCCTATTCGTTCGAACGGTTCCTGAAAGCAGTGAATAAAGTTCGCGAATATCTTGAATTGAGGGCGTATACAACCGGACAACATCCGTCGAAACCAGCGGATAATTCCCAGGAATTCCTGTTTGTAAAAGCTGATTACAAACTCGTTAAGATCAACTTTTCAGATATTCAGTACATCGAAGGACTAAAAGATTACATCAAAATATATGTCAAAGACCGCCCGGTGATCACCCAGATGAGCATGAAAGCAATTGAGGAAAAGCTGCCCCCGAATCAGTTCATCCGCGTTCACCGTTCTTACATTGTTTCATTTCCCAAAATCGATTACATACAAAAACAGATGCTGACCGTTGGCAGAAAAGAGATCCCGGTCAGTGAAAATTACCGGGAACAGCTTTTCAGGCTCATCAATATGGATAAGCCTTCTGAATCTTCATAACAGACCCTGCAGCAGCGTTGACCGGGATGATTCTACGGGAGGTTACAGGGGATAATTATTAAATGAACAGCCATGAGAATGAGAACGATTGCAATGTTATTCTGGATGATTATGCCATTTATCGCAGGCGCCCAGAACCGGGTCTGGACCTTTCAGCAGTGTCTTGATACCGCTTTAGCGCGCAACATCACCGTGAATCAGACCCGGATGACCAATGAACTCAACAAAGTTACGCTTGAACAATCGAAAGCAGCACGGATACCGGGATTCAGCGCGAGCGCGTCGGAAGCTTTAAATTTCGGAAAAAATATTGATCCCACCACGAACACCTTCGTAACAGAGGCGTACCATTCTACCAATCTGGGAGTTACAGGCACTTTCAACCTTTTCAACGGGCTTCAGACCTCCAACACCATCCGGCAAAACAGGCTAAATGTCGAAGCTGGACAGTACGATATTGAGAAAGCGCGGAATGACGTGACCCTGAACATTACAACCGGTTATCTGCAGGTGTTGTTTTACCGGGAGATTTTGGCTGCGGCGATGAGTCAGGAGGAGGCGACCCGTGCACAGGTGGAGCGTACCGAAAAGCTGGTCTCCGCCGGTAAATCACCCGAGAGCGACCTCCTTCAGATCCGTTCGCAACTTGCAACCGATAATCTTTCGGTGATCACTGCCACCAATCAGCTCGACCTGGCCAGGGTCACCCTGATGCAACTGATGGAGATCCCGGTGACCGATCAGTTTGATGTGGCCGTTCCTCCCATGAATGATCAGGTTCCGGCGCTCACCCGCACCAATGAGGAGATCTATCAGCAGTCGCTTGCCGTTCAGCCACAGATTGCGGGCATTGCCCTGAAACTTTCTGCTTCCCGTATGGCGCTGAAAGTTTCGGAAGGGGCACACTGGCCCCGTCTCTCCATGGGCGCCAACCTGAATACCAATTACGCTTCAAGCCGGACCAAAGGAACTGTTAATCCGGAGGGGTATCCATTTTTCGAACAGATCTGGGACAACATCGGCCAGTCGTTCAATCTGGGACTCTCCATTCCCATATACAGCAACCGGCAGATTAAAAGTAATATCGAAAGGGCAAAGATCAATGTGATCAACGCGCAACTCAACGAACAGAACACCAAAAATGTGTTGCGGAAAAGCGTTGAACAGACCTATGCCGACCTGAAGGCCGCTGCGAAGAAATATGAGGCCACCAATGTACAGTTGGCGGCCGTTGAGGCGGTGTACAAAAACGCCGAGAAAAAATTCACGGTAGGAGTCATGAACGCTACCGATTTCCTGATCCAGAAGAACAGTTATACACAATCGCAATCAACCATGATCCAGGCAAAGTACGACCTTATTTTCAAGAATAAGATCCTCGATTTTTACCAGGGTAAGGAGATCAGATTTGAATGATTAAAGACGAGATAAGAATTTATTAAACAGGGTTAATTATGAAAAAGAGTTATTGGATTATCGGAGTAGTGGTTGTCGTAGTTGCCGCCATTGCCTTATGGATGTTGCTTGGCAGGAAGAAAGCTGCCGCAGTCGAATGGCGGACTGCTAAAATTGAAAAGGGCGATATCAGGGTCACGGTAAGAGCAAGCGGCACCCTGAACGCGGTTACGACGGTGCAGGTCGGTACCCAGGTGTCCGGGATCATCAAAAAAATATACGTGGATTTTAATTCGGAGGTCCGCGAGGGTCAGGTCATCGCCTTGCTGGATACCACCCTGCTGGCCCAAACCGTGGAAGATGCCCGGGCTACATTACGCCGGAACGAAATTCAGGCCAACCAGTCGAAACGGGAATGGGACCGGACCCGGGTGCTTTTTGAGCAAAAGGTAGTGGCGCAGGCCGATTACGATCTGGCCCTGAGTACATATGAGACTGCGCAAACCAATGCCATTTCGGCTAAGGCGGCCCTGAACCGTGCCCTGATCAACCTGAAGTACGCGACCATCATTGCGCCGATTTCAGGGGTGGTGGTGTCGCGGGCTGTCGATGTGGGACAAACCGTTGCGGCCAGTTTCAGTACCCCGACGATGTTCACCATCGCCAATGACCTCACCAAGATGCAGGTTCAGGCCAATATTGACGAAGGGGATATCGGAAAGATTGAAGTGGGGCAGGAGGTAACCTTTACCGTAGATGCATACCCGGAGATGACTTTCAGTGGCACTGTCCGGCAGGTTCGTCTGCAGCCTGTCACTACGCAAAATGTCGTCAATTACACGGTCATTATTGATGTACCGAATCCCGATCTGAAATTGTTGCCCGGCATGACTGCCAACATCACGGTGCTGGTGCAGGAGGTCAATGATGTATTGAAGGTTCCTGCCACGGCCCTGCGTTTTACGCCGCCACAGGAATATATTGATGCCGCCATGAAAAATATGCCTGATTCAGCACGACACCGTTTCGGGCCTGGTGCCGGTGAAGGCCGTGGAAGCGGCTCCGGGAGCAGAGCAAGCGGTTCCGGGGGAGGGGCCCAAATGGAACAGCACCCGGGTGGAAGTATGAATGCTTCCGGGCAAAGCGGGATGCAACAAGGATCCTCGGGATCGGAAATGGTACGACGTAAGAATTTCGGGACCATCTGGATCAAAACGGGCGATTCACTGAAGCCCCGGCGTGTCAGGACCGGGATTTCCGACGGGCTGAATACCGAGATCATGGGCAGGATCAAGGAGGGCGAAGAGGTAGTGGTAAGCATGACAAACGGCCAGACTGCCCAATCAAGCACACAGCAGCAGACCCAGAATCCATTTGTTCCACAGCCGCCGCGGGGTGGCGCCAGGGGAGGCCGGTAATATGAACGATTCTATTATTTCGGTTAAAAACCTGGTCAAGATTTACCGGATGGGCGACGTGGAAGTACACGCGCTCCGCGGGGTGAACCTGGATATCAGACCCAATGATTTCGTGGCCATCATGGGAAAAAGCGGTTCCGGAAAATCAACCTTCATGAATATCCTGGGCTGCCTGGATGTCCCCACACGGGGAAATTATTTTCTCGACCAGGTGGATGTCGGCAGTATGTCGAATGATCAACTGGCCAATCTCAGAAACCGGAAGATTGGTTTTGTGTTCCAGTCTTTCAACCTGTTGTCACGCACTTCAGCGTTGGAAAATGTCGAACTTCCGTTGATGTACAACAAAAAGATCTCTTCGAAGGAGATGCGCGACCGGTCGCTGAAGGCTCTTGAATCCGTTGGACTTGCCGGTCGTGCCCACCATTTTCCCAACCAACTTTCGGGTGGGGAGCAGCAGCGTGTGGCCATCGCGCGGTCGCTGGTCAACGACCCGGTTGTTATCCTGGCCGACGAACCCACCGGGAACCTCGACACGCGCACCAGCCTCGAGGTAATGGCAATCTTTCAGTCGCTGAACAACCAGGGGATTACCATCGTCATCGTAACGCATGAAGCAGATATCGCGGCATTTACCAAAAGGAACATCACCTTCCGCGATGGTAAAATAATCCGGGAGGTAGAAGTGAACGGACAAAGAAATGCCCGTGAGGAATTGGCACTGATTCCGGTAATGGCAGAGGAGGATGAACTATGAAAGTGAAAAATCTGTTGATAGCGGCCTTGCGCTCGCTGGCAAAAAACAAGATGCGTACCTTCCTCACCATGCTTGGGATCATTATCGGCGTGGGGTCCGTAATTGCCATGCTCGCTATCGGTCAGGGCTCCCGCCAGAGCATCCAGGAGCAGATCTCCTCACTCGGAACCAATGTCCTGATGATCTTTCCACAGGCAAGCAGCACCGGTGGGGTCAGGATGGAGGCCGGATCGTCGCAACGGATGACGATAGAAGATTTGAATGCCATCAGGGAACGTTGTCCTTCGGTTGCCTACATTACCCCGCAGGTGCGGACGAGCGGTCAGCTTGTCAACGGCAATTCCAACTGGAGAACTTCGGTGTACGGGGTCTATCCCGACTATTTCAATATCCGCGATTTGAAGCTTACCAGTGGCACGGTATTCACGATGAACGACGACCGCAGTGCAGCTAAAGTTTGCATCGTCGGTCAAACCGTAGTGACCAACCTGTTCGGCGAGGGAGCCGACCCGATTGGCAGTTTCATCAGGATCAATAAAATTCCTTTTGAGATTGTCGGGATTACCGAGAAAAAAGGGCAGAATGCCTTCGGTCAGGACCAGGATGATATTGTCGTTGCCCCTTTTTCCACCGTCCAGAAAAGAATGATGGCGGTGACCTATATCCAGAGTATGCTTGCATCGGCGGTCTCGGAACCCAAAATCCCGACGGCATCCCAGGAGATCACCGATGTTTTAAAGGCAAAGCACAATCTGGGGCCCTCCGAGGACCCCGATTTCACCATCCGTACCCAAACCGATATTGCCAACATGGCAACGGCGACGTCGAAGATCCTTACCATTCTCCTGGCTACCATCGCAAGCATTTCGCTGCTGGTAGGGGGGATCGGGATCATGAACATCATGCTGGTTTCGGTTACCGAACGTACCCGGGAAATCGGAATCCGGATGAGCGTGGGTGCCCGTGGCCGTGATGTGTTGCTTCAGTTCCTCATTGAGGCATTGCTGATCAGCCTCATCGGCGGGTTTATCGGGATATCACTGGGCGTCATCGCCTCGCAGCTTATTGCCAGCATCCTGAAATGGCCTGTCACCATCTCTGCAGAATCGATCCTGATGTCGTCCCTTTTCTCTTCGGCGATCGGTATCTTTTTCGGATGGTATCCAGCCCGAAAGGCTGCACGGCTGAACCCGATCGAAGCTTTGCGCTACGAATAAATCCCGAATTCTGACAGATGGGTGGGTTATCAACCAACACCTTCCTGTTTAAAACTTCTTTTCCATTGGGTCATTTTTAACGCTGAATGACGTTAATTTGCACCCTCTGATGGAAACAATTGCCATCCTTGCACCGGTAATTCTCAGCTTTCTAATCCTGGTCATGCCCCGGGGATTGCGGTATCCCTATACCCTGGCGGTCACCTGCCTGGCCATCCTGGCCACCTCGGTTCCTGCAGTAAGCGCGCTGATGCACCCTACGGCGCAGCCCCTCACCTTTACCCCTGTGAACTTTCTCGGAACGATCACCTTCACCATCGACAGCCTGAGCGCCTTCTTCATCCTGGTCACTAATTTTACCGTATTCACGGGATTGCTTTACGCGAACGGATATCTGAAATCGTATATTGGTGAAAAAAAACCCGCGCGCTTCGCACTCCATTATTTCAGCTATGTATGGCTTCATTTTTCCATGCTCGGTGTGCTTATGCTTCGCGACGGACTTGCGTTTCTCATCGTTTGGGAGTTGATGGCGGTATCATCGTTCATGCTCATTTTGTTTGAAGCCGAAAACCGCAACACCCTGAAAACGGCCGTCAATTACCTCATCCAGATGCATATCGGATTGGTTCTCCTGGTCATAGCATTTTTGATTGTGGAATCTAAAACAGGACTGTTTGGTTTCGACGGACTTACACGGTACTTTTCGGATCATTCGAATCTCCTCCTGTTTGTGTTGTTCTTCGGGGGATTCGGTATCAAGGCAGGTTTTATACCGCTTCATACCTGGCTTCCCGAAGCGCACCCTGCCGCTCCTTCGCATGTATCGGGTGTCATGTCGGGGGTGATGATCAAGATGGGAATTTACGGAATCGTCCGGGTGCTGGTTTATGTCAGGGCCGACTGGTTCGCGATCGGTATCTTTTTGTTGGTCATTTCGGCCATTTCGGGAATACTCGGTGTAATCATGGCCATTACCCAGCATGATCTGAAGAAGCTATTGGCATACCACAGCATCGAGAACATCGGGATCATCGGGTTGGGATTGGGAATTGGCGCTCTGGGTATCGGTTTACAGAATCCCTGGATGGTTATGGCCGGGTTCACGGGCGGGATCTTACATGTACTGAACCATTCGCTGTTTAAATCATTGCTCTTCTTTTCTGCCGGATCGGTCTATCAGGCATACCACACCCGGGATATCGAAAAACTGGGCGGGGTGATCCACCGCATGCCGCAAACGGCGACCCTGTTTCTTACGGGAGCCCTTGCCATATGCGGACTGCCCCCCCTCAATGGTTTTATTTCGGAGATCCTGATCTATATCGGGTTGCTGAAAGGGTTACCCGCCGACACGGTAATGCAGTCGATAGCGCTGATGCTGGCGTTGATCGTCCTTGTCCTGATCGGGGGACTGGCCATTCTCTGCTTTACCAAGGCCTTCGGGATCACTTTTCTGGGAAGCCCGCGTACCGTGCCGGAACATGCGGTTACCGAATGCAGCAGCCCGATGCTGGTTCCACAGTACCTGATCGTTGCGCTGATCATTTTAATCGGTTTTGTTCCGGTAGCCTTCGTGGCGCCTCTGAGCGATGTTATCCGGGTTCAATTCAACACAGGAACCGAACTGATCTCGCAATCCATTCTGCCGGCCCTGACACGGATCACGCGGCTGAGTTATATCTTCGTACTGATCCTGGCAGGATTGATATTGTTACGCATTTGGATCCTGAAGCGGCGAACCATAACCCGGGGCCCGACCTGGGGATGCGGCTACACGGCTCCGACAACCCGCCAGCAATATACAGCCACCTCTTTCGCATCCGGTTTTACGGAATTGGCACACCCGGTTCTCAATGAAAAAACCGACTTCAAAAAGATCGGCGAATCAGAGATATTCCCGAAGCCCCGGACCTTTACAGTCCATGCAGAGGATTTTGTCAAAGTCCTGCTGCTGAAGATCACTGGTTTCTCCATGCTGGTCCTGAAGAAGATCGCCCGTCTGCAGACCGGAAATATCCAGCATTATATTTTGTATGCTTTTATGTTTATCCTGATTATATTTCTGTTGTTGTATCTGAATATTCTATAATGGGATTTTTATTGGCCATCGTCACTGCGTTCTTTTTCCCCGGGGTTATCCTGCGGGTAAAAAGTAGGTTGAGCGGCCGGAAAGGTCCGGGAATCCTGCAACCCTGGAAAAATATTGCCGTTTTACTCAGGAAGGACCTGGTAATAAGCACGACAACCAGTTTCATTTTTAGTCTGGCGCCGGTAATCTACCTGTCGACGATCCTTTGCGCGATCCTGATGTTACCGTTTCCGGGATTTCCCTCCCTGCTTGGGTTTGAAGGCGATTTCGTACTTTTTGCTTACCTGCTGGCGTTGGGAAAGTTTTTCTTCATCCTGGCAGCCCTTGATACGGGCAGCAGTTTTGAAGGCATGGGCGCCAGCCGTGAAGCGCTCTATTCCATGCTGGTTGAGCCGGCCTTTTTCATCCTTTTCGGAACCCTGGCCCTGCTTACCGGCCATACCTCCATGGAAGGAATTTTCGATGCATTCCGGTTTTCCGGTCATAATTCGTTTATCATCGGATTCATCGGTGTTTACCTGCTCGTTCAGATCGCGATGATCGAGAACAGCCGGATGCCGGTCGACGATCCCAAGACACATCTCGAACTAACCATGATCCATGAAGTGATGATCCTGGATCACAGTGGATTCGACCTGGCGCTGATGCACATTGGCACCTCACTGAAATTTGCGATGTATGGCTTACTGGTGGCCAATTTTCTGATACCCTCCGATATGATTTTCGCGGCTGGTCTGCCTTTGTTCCTGGCAATCCAGGTGATCTTTGCCACCATGATCGGATTGATGGAATCGTTCAGGGCCCGGAAAAAACTGGCACGCAATCCACAGTTCATTGTTACGCTTAGTTCCATTGCACTGGTGGCCTTTATCCTGGTATTGCTGATCCAATTTAAAATGATCTGACCGATGAATGTGCTGATCGTCATCGTTTTTGCAATTACGCTGATCTACCTGAGTATGACCGAGCGGTTCCCCATTTATGCCGGCCTCATCGGGTTCCAGGGAATCCTGCTGTTCGCCCTTTCCTTTCTGGAACTGGATACCATTACCCTGGCAACCTTGCTGTTCGTGGCTATCGAAACCCTGATTTTTAAAGTGATCATCGTCCCCTTTATGTTGTTCAGAATCATCAACAGAACCGGGGAAACGAAAGTTCATGCAAAAGCCCTGCCGGGATTTTACTCGCTCCTTTTTGTTTCTGCAGGATTGCTTCTCAGTATCGTTGTTTCTTTCTCCATGAAAACAACCCCGGAGAATATGATCTACTTTATCGTGGCTTTTTTTGCAGTGTATACCGGACTTTTCCTGATCATTTCGCACCGTAAGATATTCTCGCACCTGGTCGGGTTCCTGGTCATCGAAAATGCAGTACTGTTGCTTTCACTGGCCATCGGAAGCGAGATACCCATGCTGATCAACATCGGAATCCTGCTCGATATTTTTGTCAGCGTGCTGATCCTGGGAATCTTCATGATGCGGCTTAAACAGCATACCGATGAACTGACTTTATTGAAGGATGAATGAACAGGCGGACGAAGAGTTGGACGAAAAGGGAATTGAAAATTGAAAAAATTTTTCTCTGAAATGAACAAAGGAAACAGAATGTAGGAATATATGTCGCAGTGTGAATTGGTCTTATTGGGTTTTTTTGTCATCTCGCTGATCACAGGAGTTACCGTTGGCCTCGTACATTCCAGAAAGCTGACCCGGGCGCTGACCCTGTTTTACGTATTGGTACATGTGGGTTTCACCTTATGCTGCTGGTTTCACCGGGGCGAAACGGTTTTCGGTTATTTCACGTTCGATCCGCTGGGAGTACTGTTGCTTTCGGTACTTTCGTTGCTCACGATCACGACGGTTTATCATGGGTTCATCCATGTCAGGGATGCGGAACCGAAGGTCTATTCCATCTATCACGCCGCCCTGATCGGATTGGTTGCCTCCATGTCGGGAGCTTACCTGGCGAATGGAATGACCACCGTATGGATCTTCGTGGAGGCCACAACACTGGCAGTCGCGGCGCTGATCTACCACGACCGGACCAAGCTTGCCCTCGAGGCAACCTGGAAGTACGTTTTCGTTTGTTCTCTGGGCATCGCGCTGGCTTACCTCGGGATCCTCTTCCTGGGATTTACCATTCACGATGCCCGGCTGCTCCATCTTTCCTTTGACTCGATCGCTGAAATTGCACGGATGGCAAATCCCCTCTATCTGAAGATCGCATTCGTATTTGTAGTGGTGGGATACAGTACTAAAATGGGGCTCTTCCCCATGCATACTGTCACCGTCGACGCCCATACCGTGGCGCCACCCCCCATCAGCGCATTTATCTCCACCACGCTGATGAATGTCGGATTTCTGGCAATATTCCGGATCTATGCCCTTTTCTCGGCAACTTCCATTCTGCCTTTTATGAACCATGTCCTGATCCTTTCCGGAACCCTGTCGTTGCTGGTAGCAGCAGGATATATGCTGAAAGCCAGGCATAATAAACGAATGCTTGCATATTCAAGTCTCGAGAACATGGGTATCGTTGCCATCGGACTGGGGATAGGAGGGATCGGGTACTATGCCGCGATACTTCATGTAGTGCTTCATTCGCTCACCAAAGCCGGACTTTTTTACCAGATCGGGCAGTCTCATAAAGTAATGGGAACCTATGAACTTGAACAGTCGGGGAACTACATGAACCTCTACCCGGCCGGGGCGACCGCCCTTTTGCTCGGATTTCTCTGCATTACAGCCATTCCCCCTTCCGGCATGTTCATTTCGGAACTCTACCTTATGAAATCGATGGTAGTTTCAGGGAACTGGATATTACTGACTGTAACCTCCCTGCTTTTGTGTTTTGTCATCTATGCCCTGCTTACCCGGGTTCTGCACATCGTGTATTCACCACCGCGCGAAAAACCGATCCACGAACCCATGAAGGTTAATCCCCTGCAAACATTGACGCAGTATTTCCTGTTCGGATTGGTAGTGTTTATCTGTTTTGCCCAACCGGCGCCTTTCAGGGAACTGATTGAATCGATCGTTAACACCTTGCCAAAATAATGGAACAGCGGAGGTACATAGAACTTTTTACCAATCCGGCTTCTGTCAGGCTGGAGGAAATCCCGGTGTTGGATTACGACCGGTTTCTCGACTTTCTGGAAATCCTGATGGGCGAGGAGGGGACCCATTGTGTTTCCTATTTTGTTGTACCCGGGGAACATACTTTTCGTTTTATCTGTTGCATGGCTGCCGACGAAAATCATGCCCTGGTCTTGTTTTCTCATGAACAGCCGCGTGATCCGCTTCCTTCCATTCCATCGATAACTGCAAAGCATTTTCAATTTCATATTTTTGAACGTGAAATCCATGAACTAACCGGGATCCGGTTTGAGGGACATCCCTGGTTAAAACCCGTAAGGTATCCCTACGACCGTTACGATCGGTCGCAGGTAATGGACAACTATCCGTTTTTCAACATCGAGGGGGAATCCCTGCATGAAGTAGGAGTAGGTCCCGTACATGCCGGTATCATCGAACCCGGCCATTTTCGTTTTATCTGCAAAGGTGAGGAGGTATTGCACCTTGAAATACATCTCGGTTACCAGCACCGGGGTGTCGAAAGGCTGTTCACAACCGGGAACGGGATGATCAGTAAGTCAATCCTTGCCGAAAGCATTGCCGGCGATACCGCAATCGGACATTCGCAGGCATTTGCAGGGGTAACCGAGGCGCTGGCAGGCAAATCGGTACCGGCAGGACTGCACAGGGAGCGCTCTGTCGCACTGGAACTCGAACGCATGGCCGTGCATATCGGCGACACCGCCGCACTCTGTACCGATATCGCCTATCAGTTCGGCCAGGTGGTTTGTGAAGCGCTCAGAACCCTGGTCATCAACACGACGCAGTTATGGTGCGGGAACCGTTTCGGAAAAGGATTGGTACGTCCGGGCGGAACGAATTACCCATTGACTCCGCAAATAGCGGAGACCATCCTGACTAATCTGAAAGAGGTCGAAGAACGTTACAACGCGATTACAAAACGCATCTTCACCCTGCCCAGTGTGCTGGGACGTTTCGAAGGAACAGGAACCGTGACGCCAAAGCAAGCCACCCTGATCGGCGCAGTTGGAATGGCGGCCCGAAGCAGCGGCGTGTACCGTGATATCCGTTGGTCACACCCCTTTGCAGCCTATTCCGGCTTATCGGTCGAACCTGTGATGTTGCAAAAAGGCGACGTGTGGTCACGGGCAATGCTCCGTAAACTTGAAGTGGAACAGTCGGTCACTCTGATCAGGGAATTATTGCAGCAAACAGCAACGAAGGAAGAACACGATTCGACCCGGAATGGTTTTTTAAGACCCGATTATCACATGGAGTTCGAAAAGGAAGCCCTGGCGATATCGCTGGTCGAAGGCTGGAGGGGTGAGATCTGTCACGTCGCCCTGACCGGTTCCAACGGTGAAATTTGTTACTACAAAGTGAAGGATCCATCAATGCATAACTGGATGGCCCTGGCCCTGGCAGTCAGGAGTCAGGAAATATCCGACTTTCCGTTATGCAATAAGAGCTTTAACCTGTCGTACTGTGGGAATGACCTGTGATTATAAACAAGCGAACCGGTTGATTGAGTGATTGAAATGATTTACGATTGCCAAGATTTACGATTGACATGATTTAAGATTTATAAAGGATTGAATTTTAACATTTGAATTTTGAATTTTGACTTCTATGTTTTAAAACTTTCTCAAGGTGCCGATCAAAGAGTTGAACATATTTCGCCGTCATGGCAGGCAGTTCATTCCCGATCTCAGAAAAGTGGTTCTGCCGCCGGTTTTCAGGGGTCGTCCGGTCCTCGATGCTACAATTCTTCCCGCGGAGGCCGCCAGGGTGAAAGAACTTTGTCCGACGGGGGCCTTCGGAACAACTGACCTTCATGGAGTTGAGGGAAATGCGGCTTGTTTCATCGACTTAGGGAGCTGTGTTTTTTGCCGGGAATGTGCGTTTGCACTTCCCGAAAAAATCCGCTTTACCAACGATTACCGCCTGGCCGCGAATACACGGGAAGGGTTGATCGTAAGGCAGGGTGAGGACCGATGCATCAGCCTCGATGAAAGCAGGATCAGGAAGGAGATCCGTACCCTGTTCCGTGGTGCACTGAAACTCCGGCAGGTTTCGGCGGCTGGCGACAATTCCGCCGAGATGGAGCTGAATGCCGCGGGAAATGTTAATTTCGACATGGGTCGGTTCGGGATCGAATTCGTTGCCTCTCCCCGTCATGCCGACGGGATCGTCGTAACCGGTCCCATTTCCGAAAACATGGCGGAAGCGTTGCAGATTAGTTATGATGCAGTGCCCGAGCCCCGGATCCTTGTTTTAGCCGGCGCTGACGCTATCAGCGGGGGTGTGTTCAAGAGCAGTGCGGCATTGCGACGCGATTTCACCGATAAAAACCCGGTCGATCTTTATGTTCCCGGGAATCCCCCGCATCCCCTGACCTTCATCCATGGAATTCTGGATCTTCTTGGTAAATAATGTGAAATCTGTATAATGTTTCAGATAAAATCATCGATCATGACAAAAAGAGGCGCTTTTCTGATCCTTTTGGCTTTTCCCCTGTGGGTCACCGGTCAAAGAATCGCGAAAACCGATTCCCTGAAATACTATACTTTCGTTGCTGAGGCCTATTATGACATGGTGGGTGATTATGCTGCTTCGGCCCATTACCTCACCAAAGCCATACGACTCGACCCGATGGATTTTGAATTGTACCAGCTCAGGGCCCTGTCGCGTGGCAACACGGGGATGATCCGCGGCGAGGCTGCCGATTATACCAAGGTCATACAATTGGATCCCAGCAACATTGCTGCCTTCGTGGGAAGGGCAGCGGCCCTGATGAAGCTGAAGAAGTATGAAGAGGCCATACGCGATTACGACTTTCTCATCCAGGTCGACCCGCACTACTATGGCTACTATCTCGAACGCGGAAAGGCGAAACTAAAGCTGAACGATAAACCCGGCGCCTGCAGCGATTTCAGGATTGCCGCCGGGTTGGGCAGCCTGCCCGCCTACCTGCAGGTTTACGAGTTATGTCTGGAATGAACACCCGGGGAATATAAATCCCGGCCCTTACGGAAGGTACGATACCCCGCTGCCTTAAATCACAATCGGGGTCCGGAACCTATCCCCGGATTCATACCCGTAATTAACCCGCTTACCGGGTAAGTACCAGTTTATGAACCTCCTGAGAATCGCCGGTTCCGATCCGCACGAAATAAATACCGCCGGGACCGTCCGATAGATCCATTTCCAGTTTATTTTCCAGGTAGATACGCTCTGACCGTATCCGCTCACCGCGCATGCCGAAAATGTCGATCTGCACCGGGCCTGGTGTAATTGAACCTTTTACCATCAGCGTGAACCGGCCGGCGGTCGGATTGGGGAAGATCGTAAACCGGGAATTACCCTGATCCGAAACAGGAGGTGATTCAACGCCGGTTACTACCGCAACCATCGCAGGCGGCAGCATTCCGCAATAGGTATTGGTTGTGGTAATGTACCCATGAAGGTATCCCCCGTGTATGACCCGCGTACCGTAACGGTACAGGATGTTCATACCGGCAATCATGGTGGCGCTGCCCCCGTTTTGCACCACGAATGTTGTTCCTCCTCCGGCAACGGTAATGGTGTTGAAGGCATCATAACAGACTGTCTGGATGGGCGTAACCACCCCCGATACTGCGGTATTCAGTTCTATCACATACATCGTGATCATATCGGAGATGGCAGGATTACCTGTAATACAAGGTGCATTGGACGTCAGAACACACCATATCTGGTCTCCGTCGTTTGGAACATAGGAATAGGTCGGTTGGTTGATTCCCACATTGGCTGCATTGACCTTCCATTGATAAGCCGGACTGGTACCGCCATTCACCGGAGTTGCCGTGAAGGTGACGGTCGTTCCCGTTGGTACCGGGTTCCCGGATGCCGCGATGGTTACACCGACCGGGAAGGAGGTACCGACTGAGACGGTAACAGTGCCCGTTGCTGTCGTTCCGAGTCCGTCGGTAACGGTTACCGTGTAAACCGTTGTTACGGCCGGATTTGCAACGGGGTTGGCGATGGCCGGATTTGACAATCCCGTAGCCGGGCTCCAAAGGTAGGTGTAGGGAGTCGTTGCCCCCGAAGCGTTGGCATTCAATTGTGAAGTAACGCCCTGACAAATGGCCGGAGGTACGGCGGTAGGATTTACCTGCAGCGCTGTAATCCAAAGGATCAGTGAAAAGGGATCATCGTCGTAAGCCTCACCCGAAAAGTCGCCGGAAGCCTCGACAAAATAAGCTCTTCCCGTGTTGAGGTTTTTACGCACATTGCTGTTCCCGCCCCAGGTGTTGGCCGGGAATATGGCGTTACGAACCGTGAGAATCTGGTCGTTTTCGAGGGTAAGGAGGGTACCTCCCGCGGCGCCTTCCGAAAAGCTGCAGCCCTTAAAGGCATGGTCGGTGTTTATAATGGCGCCGGTTCTGATGAAAACGCCATTGGCCGAAATCCGGCTGAATTGACAATAATCAGCGGCAAGCGTGCCCCCGGGATTGATGTTGAAGTTAAACCGCGCCGTACTGTTGTTAGCCCTGATGGCCGCCATATCACCCGGGATTCCTGTGATTTCCAGCGTTCCCCCGCTGTTGACATTCAGGTTGTTCAGATCGGTCAGGATCAGGGAAGATCCATTCGGGACAGCCAGTTTCCCCGTCAAATTGACATTAACATCGCCGGTAACGAACAACTGTTGCCCGTTCAGGTCATAGGTCCCTGTTTCGACGATAAAATCGCCATTGTATTGCAGGTTGACATTTCCGACCTGCGATACCAACCCCGTAGCTGTCTTGTCGATGATTACATGGTGAAAAGCGCCGGAATTGCTTTGGTACCGCAATACAGAATTCAGATTCCCCTCAAATCTGAAAGTGTTTTGCGCAACATCATTAACCAGATTACCCGAAGCATTTACGAGGAAGTGACGACCTACCCGGTGCGTGAAACCGGGATCGTCGTCATTCCATTCACCGCTGTTGATGATGATGTCGCGTTTGGCGAAAACAGGATCGTCAGGTCTGAATTGACCTGCGGATTTGTCAATCTTCAGGCTGCTGAATTCCATTTCAGAACCTGAGTATGCGAACTGATCCACAATACCGTTAAAGATCACTGTGGAATAATATCCCGGATCAAACCCGGTATTGGTCGTATAGCCAAAATTTGGATTATTCCAGTCTTTTGCCACATAGATTTCCGGACCGTACGCATCATTTGCATTCAATCCTGCCCCCGGGGCAATATAAATATTCCCCATAAGGTAAAGGTTGGCGGGTTCGTTAAGCTCCACACAACCATCCTTAATCCAGAAATAGTCCAAACAGGTCACATTCTGGTTTATTTCCAGCGCGTCGAAAAAGCTGAAGGTTTTTTCAATCGTTAACCCGTAAAATGTTTCGGGGGTAAGAATATCGGCATCCTGATCCCCATCGAAGGTCACCACGCTGGTTCCTTCCTCGAATCCGGCCTCACCTGCCTGGTTGTTCCAGTTACCGGCCACATGGATGACGCTGATGCCGGCTGACAGGGTACCCGACAGAATCGTTACATTTCCGTTAACATCGGCGGTCATATTCACCGATACCGAACCTGATGAAGAGGCATCATGCCGATCATCAAAGCCGGTTCCGGCGGGGATGGCCGGGGCAGTTACTTCCTTATTGATCAGAATGCTGTAAACCGAACCATTCACACCTGAAAAGTTATTTTTTGTGTTAAACTGAACATTGCCAGGACCATAAAATTCTATCGTTCCGCCATCGGGATGGAAATCGTAACTATGTATATCAAATCCACCTGTGGTCCTGATAATTCCGCCGGTTATATTTTCAGTAAACGTGTTACCTGAGGTAAGATTGGCTACGTAAATGCCAACATCCTTAAAGTCGAGGATTCCCCCCGACATAGTGATCCCGCCGTCATATATGAATGGCCATTGGCTGACACCAGATCCGCTTCCTCCGTAAACATTGAATAAACCGCCAGAGATGTTGAGAAATCCGTTCAGGTTGACCGGGCCGTCGTCATTATGCAGGTTAATCGTTGCACCCGATGATAAGGTAAACGATCCGAAGATTCCGGGATCGGAAAGATCGTTGGCCGTGAAGGCGCCTGAATTTACCTCGATCCCCCCTGCAGTCCATTCATAACTGGCACAGGTCACATTGGGGCCGTCGATTCTTAAGTTTCCTCCTAACGGCTTATCAACTTCAAGGATGTTGAATTGTTCGGCGGAACAGTTTTGCGGATAGTTTCCGCCATTGAAAATGACGGTACTGTTACCCTGGTTGAATCCCGGAATCCCTGCCTGGTTGTCCCAGTCGCCTCCCACCGCGATCGTCTTATCCTGCGGATTAAAAGTTCCTGTAAGGATCGTCAGGTTGCCTTTTATCAACAGCACATCCGTATAGGTACTGTTGAAACTGACTCCGGTCGACGGCGTGAGCGTGAGGTTGTTGATAAAATCGCCCACGTTGGGTTTGATATATTGGGCAATGCCATCGAGAACCAGGGTCCCATTGTGAAAATAGAAATGGTTCTCGTTGAAAAATCCACCCCTGAGGATCAGTGCATTGTCGGATAAACATTCGAACGTTGCCCCGGATTGGATCGAAAAATACCCGTTTACGGGAACGTCAACGCTGGTACTGTTGTTCAGAGTGAGTTTACTTCCTGCCGTCTTGGAAATTTTCACGTTATTGAACGCACAAAAGTTTGAATTTGACTGGATATAGGCATCCGTATTCCCCTCAAAATTCACGGTCCCGTCTGTCATGAAGATGTTGGCCATGCCCATGAATTTCCAGTTGCCATAGACCTTGATCTCAGCCGCGGCAGTTATTGATGCGGTGGATCCCCCCTCCCATAAAAAATCACCCGTCACAATCAGGCTCCCGGCATCATGACTCATGCCAAGCTGACCTGAAACATCGATGGTCCCGTTCACCGTAAGAGTTCCGGCCACGATTTGAAGGGTAGCACCTGCACCGATGGTCAGGTTGTTGCAGTTACCTGTTCCGAGTGGCAGGATCGGAGCGTTGGTGTATCCGCTGTAAATGGTCACATCCACATCAGGGGTCGGGACGCAGGTCGCACTCCAGTTATAAGCGTTGTTCCAGTTGTGGTCGACATCCCCTTCCCAATTCCCGGCGGCTTCGGCCAGGTTGATATAAAAAACATGGGTTCCGACGGCAGTGTTGTTATCATCCAGAAGGATGTAATAGGTTTCACCGGCATTCATCAGAGCAGAACCGTAGGTTCCGGTTGAATTGATATGACTGATACAATTCCAACCAATGGCCGAACAGGTGGTATTCCACATGTAATCGACCCCGCCGCTGGCCGCTATGACGGTAACACTATACCTTCCAGTTATGGAAGGTACAAAGCTGAATAGTTTCTCTTTGCCAGGGCAGGTGAATCCACAGGGGGTATCCGTAGTGGTGAACCAGACTCCGGTACCACCACCATTGTATGTCAGTTGATATCCGGAACCGGTACCGCCGATTGAGGTAACCGCGTCGCAGGGATTTAAAAAGATGAAAAAGGTATGTTCGCTGGCGCTGGTGGTGATGTCGTCAAGCAGAATATAATAGGTTGTACCGGCGGTCCAGGCCAACGATCCGTAAGTGCCGGGAGTATTCACATTGGCGATGCAACTCCATCCTGTTGGGGAACAGGAGCCGGTCCGCCACATATAATTTACAAAACTCCCGGTGGCCGAGGTCACCGCTATGCTGTAATTCCCGGTTACCGCGGGGGTGAAGCTGTAAACCTGCTCAATCCCCGGGGAGTAATAATTGCAGGCGTTCAGTACCGTGTTGAACCATACCCCCGTGCCTCCTCCCAGGTAGGTCTGTGAATTCTGCGACCCACCGGTTCCCAGCGATATGATGTTGCTGCAGGGATCGACTGTGACCGCCTGAGTGGGAGCGTTCGGGTCGCCCTGATTCTGAACCCATTCGTTTGTACACCGGTTATTAAGGTTTCTGAGGGTGTTCGGAATGATCATCGATAATAAGTTACCTGAGTAAACACTCATTGCGAGCAGTGCAATGAAAAAAATCCTGTTTTTCATAGTCCAAAAGGTTGGTGAATAAATTACTTAAAACCTGTAAAAACAGTGGGGGGAGTAAATTCGAGCGGTCGCTGTCGGGGAAATATTACAGTCGGAAACGCTTCTCAATAATAGATACAAAACAAATATATAACATTTTAAAGGGTAAATCAAATAAATCGTATGGAATTTAAATCATCTGATAATTTAAATACCCCAATATAATCCCAGGAAAAATGCAGAAAACAACGAAAAATTCATTAATCCGGGGCGCTTCAGCTTGCCTGAAGCGCCCCGGATGGAATGCGAACGTTTCTGAACTGTGGTTCGAAGGAGTATTAGCGGGTGATAACCAGTTTTAGGATTTCCTGATGTTCTTCTGAACGCACCCTGACGAGATAGATCCCGGCGGGTGCTCCCGGCAGCTCTAAGTCAGATTTTTGATTCAGGAAAATTTCTTCCGACCGGATCCGTTCACCCCGTACCCCAAAAATTTCCACCTGCACCGGGCCCGGTGTAAATGTACCCTTTGCCATCAACGTGAACCTGCCGGTAGTCGGATTGGGGAAGATCGTAAACCGGGAATTAACCTGATCCGAAACAGGAGGTGATTTAACGCCGGTTACAACCGCTACCATCGCAGGCGGCAACATTCCGCAATAGGTGTTGGTTGTCGTGATATAACCGTGCAGATAGCCACCCGGCTCGACCAGGGTGCCTTCGAGAAAAAGAATTTTCTGGCCGGCAATCAGGGTCGCCGAAGCGCCGTTCTGAACGATGAAAGTTGTACCACTTCCCGCGACAGTGATGGTGTTCAA
>Ga0116171_10000141_pt1 | contig 73454 bp, 51 predicted proteins | sample AD_JPNHW2_MetaG_FD_89798 | JGI IMG/M metagenome (GOLD analysis project Ga0116171, IMG submission 89798) | Active sludge microbial communities of municipal wastewater-treating anaerobic digesters from Japan - AD_JPNHW2_MetaG | ecosystem: Engineered > Bioreactor > Anaerobic > Digestate | place...
ACGTGCTGCTGGAATCGATCGCCGTATTGACCAGATCGGCATGGAAGTTCGGCCCGGTGTTCTCCTGCATCGCATCGAATTCAACCTGAGCCGGCAGGGCCGCAGCGCCGATGAAAAATCCCAGGACGAGGGCGAGGACCGGATGATGGCGAAACAACAACATGGTTATGCTCCTTCCAGGGTTGTTCACCGCGTTGGCGGTTTTCCTACAAGGTAGAACACCCGGTGCAGTAAAGTCATTTCCTCTTTATTCAACCACCCGGGCGACGTGTGCCTCCAGGTCGTAAACCTCCGCCCCGGTGCAAATCGCGGTGGCCATGCTGCCCGGCGGCAACGGCCGGTCCAGCAGGACGGTATTATCGATCTCGGGGGCATCCCAGGGTGTGCGGGCGACAGCGGTGCCCTCCACATCGCCCGGCTCGTCCACAAGTACCTGCAGCTCGCGTCCGATCAGGGCGCGGTTGTGTTCCAGCGAAATCTCCGCCTGCAGGGCCATGATCTCCTCCAGCCGCGCCTGTTTTTCTTCCTCGCTCACATTATCGCGCCAGCTCCCCGCTGCGGTCCCCTCTTCCGGCGAGTAACTGAAGGCGCCCAGCCGCTCGAAGCGGATCCCGCGGATAAACTCGCGCAATTCTGCAAATTGGGCATCGCTCTCCCCGGGGAAACCGACGATCAGTGTAGTGCGCAGGGCCAGGCCGGGGATGGCAAGCCGCAGCTTTTCGATCAGCTCCTCGATCTGGCGGCGGCTGGTGTGCCGACCCATCGCTTGGAGCACCGGATCGGCGCAGTGCTGGATGGGCAGATCGATATAGGGCACGACCTTGTCGAGCCCGGCCACGGCATCGATCAGACCGTCATACCAATGGGCCGGGTGGGTATAGAGGAGCCGGATCCAGCTCACGCCGGCCACTTCCTGCAGGCTGGCCAGGAGATCGTGCAGCCGCTGCGGGGCCGCGAGGTCATGGCCGTAGCGGGTGGTGTCCTGGGCCACGAGCATCAGCTCCTGCACCCCGTCGGCGGCCAGCGCTTCCGCCTCGCGGCGGATCTCCTCCAGCGGCCGGCTGCGCATCGGCCCCTTGATCAATGGAATCGCGCAATAGGAGCAACGATTGTCGCAGCCGTCGGCGATGCGGAGATGGGCATAATGCCGCGGCGTCAGCCGGTAGCGGGGGGCGCAGACGTAGGCCGGCGTGCCGAGAAAGGCGGCGATCTCCGTGGTCGTTGCGGCGGCATCGCGGCCGTAAAAAAAAGCGTCCACTTCAGGGAGGAGATCCCGGAGTTCCTCGCGGTAGCGCTGCGGCAGACAGCCGCTTACCAGCAGTTGCAGTTCCGGGCGGCTTTTCTTTAACGCCGCCATCTGCAGAATCGTTTCGATCGCCTCCTGCTTGGCACTGGTGATGAAGGCGCAGGTATTGATCAGGATCGCCTCCGCCTGCTCCGGATCCGCCACCATCTCCGTCTGCGCAGCCAGGCCGCCGAGGATGGTCTCCAGGTCGATGGCGTTCTTGGGGCAGCCGAGGCTGACATAATGGAGCTTCATGAGAAGAGCGCCTCGACAAAGGTGCGGGGATCGAACTCCTGGAGATCGTCCATTCCTTCTCCAAGTCCGACATAGCGCACGGGGATGCCGAGTTCGCGGGCAATGGCGAAGACGATGCCGCCCTTGGCGGTGCCGTCCAGCTTGGTGACGACCAGGCCGGTCACCGCGACCGACTCCGCGAATTTGCGCGCCTGGGAAAGGCCATTCTGGCCGGTGGTGGCATCGATGACCAGCAGTACCTCATGCGGGGCGCCGGGACACTGGCGCGCCAGCACCTTGTGGATCTTTTCCAGCTCGGCCATGAGGTTGCCCTTGGTATGCAGCCGGCCGGCGGTATCGATAAAGAGATAATCGACCTGGCGGGCCATGGCCGCCTTGAGCGCATCAAAAGCGACGGCGGCCGGATCCGCCCCGCTCTGGGAAAGGACGATCTCGACACCGGCGCGGTCCCGCCAGATCTCCAGTTGATCAGCGGCCGCGGCGCGAAAGGTGTCAGCGGCCGCCAGCAGCACCTTGCGCCCCTGCGACGCCTGAAGATGGGCCAGTTTGCCGATGGTCGTGGTCTTGCCCGCGCCGTTGACGCCCACGACACTGACCACACAGAGCTGCCCGGCGGGACGCTCCACCGCAGCGGCTGCCGTGCTGCGTTCCAGCTGACCGACCAGCTCCTGCTTGAGGAGCTGCAACACGGCCGCGGCATCGACCTGCCCGCTCTCAAGGCTGCGCTGGCGCAGGCCGTCCAGGACGGTTTCGGTGGTGGCGACGCCAAGATCGCTCAGAATGAGCAGCTCTTCCAGCTCCTCGAGAACGCTCTCATCGAGGCCTCGGGTCTGGGAGACGATGCGCTGGATGCCTTCGACAAGACCCGATTTGGTTCGTGCCAGTCCATTCTGGAATTTTTTGAAAACGTTGAGCAAGCAAACCTCGCAAGATGGGGATCGCGGAGCTTTCAGGAGTCGGATGGCTCCTGCCGACCGGGATCATGGGTGTAGGGAATGATGTAGCAGAGCAGGGTGACCGGGATCAGGGCCAGCGAAACCATCAGGGCCATGAAATTGTAGGGCCGCCAGTCCATAATATAGGTAATGATGACAACAAGGAAGGCTACCAGGGCCACCTTGCCGATGAAAATGGATTGCGGGACGTGCTGGCGCCGTTTGATCACATAGAGGCTGAGGGCGAGGATGACGAGATCCCGGCCGATCACCATCAGCACATACCAGCAGGGCAGGTCCCTGTAGGCGGCGAGAAAGAGCATGATCAGTCCGACATTGAGTTTGTCCATGACCGGATCAAGGATCCGGCCAAGCTCGGAGAACTGCTGCCGCTGCCGGGCGACATAGCCGTCGAAAAAATCGGTGATGAAGGAGAGTCCGAGCAGGAGCAAAGCCATCCACCCCCCGCGTGCAGGTTCGAGGGTAATGGCGTAGCAGATCAGCGGCAGGAAAAGCAGCCGCGAAAAGGAAAGCAGATTCGGCAGACCGAACAGGTGCTCATCTTTTTTGATTATCTCCATCAGACCCGGCTTCATGGTGGTTCCTAGGTGAAGAGTTTTACGGCATCGAGAATGAGCGACGGTTTGCGGATCAAGGCGGACTTGAATATATTGAGCATGCTGCGTTTTTCGGGTGGCAGGGCGAGCACGCTGCCGGCCAGGGCGTCATACTCTGCGTCGGTCAGGCTGAAGACGAATTTGCGCAGCCGGTAATATTGGCTCTGCCGGTCGCCCTGGCTCTTGCGCCAGGCGCGCGGGTACGCCTGCAGGAAGGCGCGGTCGCAGCGGCCGGCCGCGATCGCGGCGGCGGCGGTTTCGCCGGCGAGCCGGCCGCCGGTGATGCCCGGCATAATGCCGCCGCCGGTCAGGGGATTGGCCTGATGGGCGGCGTCGCCGGCGAGCAACAGCCCTGCAGCGACGGTCTCCTCCAGGCGATTGGAGCAAGGCACCCCGCCACAGACCCGGGTGAGGACCGGAGCCGCCGGAAACTCGCGTGCCAGGAACTCCTCCAGGCAGGTCTGCGCGGAACGGGCGCGCGCCTCATTCGCAGCCAGGCCGAGGCCGATGTTGGCCATGCCGTTGCCCTTGGGAAAAATCCAGGCATAACCCCCGGGCGCGATCGTGCGGCCGAAATAGAAATGGATCACCTCCGGGTCGCCCCGGTAGGCGCCGATGGTCACCTGCGCACAGCTCTCCATATCCGCCATGGCGGTCCGCGTCGGCAATCCGGCCCAGCGCCCGATCCGCGACTCGACGCCGTCGGCGGCGATCACGATCCGGGCGTGAACGCGCCGCCGCTCGCCGAGATGTTCCACCTCGATGCCGCCGACGCGGCCCTCCTCGAGGATCAGGCCGCAGACATTGGCCTTCATAAAGAGCGCGACTCCGGCGGCCGCGGCCATCCGTCCCAGGTCATAATCGAAATTCTTGCGGTCCAGGATATAGCCGACCTGATCGGAGTGCAGCGGCACGGCCGCACCCGATGGCGCATGCAGGCAGGCGCTGGTGATTTTTTGCGCGATCCAGCGCGGCTGGATCTCAAGCTCGCTGCTCAGTCCGGCGTGGCTCACCCCTTCGGCGCAGCGCACGGGTATGCCGATTTCGCGGTCTTTTTCGAACAGGGCCACCGCTGCGCCGCGGGCGGCGGCATGGCGCGCTGCCGTTGTGCCGGCCGGTCCGCCGCCAACGACGATGACATCGTACTCATCGCGCATCCGGCACCTCCAGGGCGCGTACCGGGCACGCCTGCACGCATTGACCGCACCGGGTGCAGCGCTCGTCCAGGACGGTCAGGCGGGCCTCGGCGAGATCAATCGCATCGGTGGGGCAAACAGCGACACAGACGCCGCAAAAATCGCAACGATCCTGATGATGGCGGAGAACTATAGTCATGTCAGCAGACTCGGATAGTGGACGTTGAACCGGTTGCGATAATACCATTTGCTGAAATAAAAGACCACCGCCAGCAGGAGCAGATACCCCGGCGCCCGCCAGGTGACCAGCAGCGAGAGCACCAGGGTTGCGGCCTTATTGGTGCGCAGCGCTGCCGCGATGGTCGCCCGACGCCAGGTCTGGATAAAAAAAGGCCAAACCAGCAGGGTGGCGGTCAGAGCCACCCCCTCGCGGGCGAGTGCGGCCGCCATCACCGCCAGGCCGGCACAGAGCATCGCCGCCCGGTAGACCGGGCCTTCCCCCCAAAGCACCGCCAGGGTGATCTTGTGCGCTGCAGCATCCCCGGGGCGGTCCGGCACCGTGGTCAGAAAATAGACCGCGCCGATGCCGAGAATATAGGGCGCGCCACAGCGGCAAGCGGACCAGGAGAGCGGCCCGGCCATCAGCCAGCCAAAGAGAAAGATCAGGGCCGAACCGGCCAGATTGGCGGCAAGGCCCGCCCAGGGACGGTCCTTGCACAGCAGCGGCGCACAGCTGTAGGCCCATCCGGTCACCGCAAAGATGATCAGCGCACACACCGCCAGCGGCGGATGGACCGCCATCAGGCCGCCGAGGCCGGCGGCGAGCAGCAGCAGCGTCTCGATCAGCGCCCGCCGTGGCGGCACCGCGCCGCTCGCCACGAGATAAAGCTTGTGGTTAAGACGGTCACTCTCGACATCGGTGATCTGGTTGATGAGAAATGCGGCGCCCATCACCAGGGTGAGCAGCAAGAGTTCGAATCCCGACACCAGGGCCATCCCGCGCAGCGGCCAGTGGATGGAAAGCCAGGGCTGCGCCGTCAGGGCACGCTCATGACTCCACAGACCCGCGAGAGCCACGGTCCAGACCGGGAAAAAGAGAGTCGGACGCAGCACAAAAAGATAATCCAGAAGCGGCAGCAAGCGCTGGCGGGGCGGCGCGGGAGAGTCCATGCGATCGGTCCCGCCTCAGCTCGTTTCGTGCACTTGCTTGCTGTACGCCTCCTCCACCGGAACGGGATAGTCGCCGGTAAAGCATGCGGTGCAAAAGCCCCCCGGATCGTGCGACACCGAGGCCAGCAAACCCTCGATGGAGAGATAGGCGAGACTGTCGGCTCCGATATACTCCCGGATCTCCGCGATAGTCATCGAGTTGGCGATAAGCTCGCTTTTATCCGGAAAATCCATGCCATAATAGCAAGGCGAGATGATCGGAGGCGCGCTGACACGGACGTGCACCTCCCGCGCGCCGGCCTGGCGTACCAGAGAAACCAGCTGGCGCAAGGTTGTGCCGCGCACGATCGAATCCTCCACCATCACCACCCGCCGGTCCTGGAGGACGCCCTTGACGGTGTTGAATTTGACCCGGACGCTGAAATCGCGCATGTCCTGCTGGGGATGAATGAAGGTCCGCCCGACATAATGGTTACGGATCAGCCCCAGCTCGAATTTGATGCCGGTGCGGCGTGAAAATCCGACCGCCGCGGTATTGCTCGAATCGGGCACCGAGATGACGATATCGGCATCGGCCGGGCTCTCGAGGGCGAGATTCTTGCCCAGCTTGCGACGGACCCGGTCGACATTTTCGTCAAAGATCCGGCTGTCCGGACGGGCGAAATAGACAAACTCGAAAATGCAGGCCCGGCGCGGCGCGGCAGGGGCGAAGCGATAGGAGCGTAGCTCGCCATTGTGGATTTCGATCATTTCGCCCGGTTCGATATCGCGCACCACTTCAGCGCGCAGGAGATCGAGGGCACAGGTTTCGGAGACGACGAACCAGACCCCCTCTTTCTGGCCGATGCAGAGCGGCCGGAAGCCGTGGGGATCGCGGGCGGCATAGATGCGGTCATTGCACATCATCACCAGGGAGTAGGCCCCCTCGATCTGGCGCAGGGCATCGGCGATCTTGTCGGGCAGCAGCCGTTCCCGGGAGCGGGCGATCAGATGCGGTACGACCTCGGTATCGGTGCTGGTCTGGAAGAGCGATCCCTCTTCCTCGAGCATGCGGCGCAGGCGTCCCGAGTTGGTGAAATTGCCGTTGTGGCTGATCGCGAACTGTCCCTCGCGGAAATTGGCGAGCAGGGGCTGGGCGTTGATCAGATGGGAGGCCCCGGTGGTGGAATAGCGGTTGTGGCCGATCGCCAAATGGCCGCCGAGCTGATCCAGGAGGGCTGGATCGCGAAAAACGTCGGCTACCAGGCCGCGGCCGACGTGCCGGGTGACGTGCTTGCCGTCACTGGCGACGATGCCGCTGCTCTCCTGGCCGCGATGCTGCTGGGCGTAAAGCGCCAGGTAGGCCAGACGTGCGGCCTCCGCGGCGCCAAAAACACCGACCACGGCGCAGTTACACCGGGCCTTGTCGAATGAAGATGTGGTATGCACGCTGCTCCCAAAACAAATTCACTGCGCCCCGGCTGTACACAGGGCATAACCCAGCCCGAGCCCGGCCAGATCGGCGGCCAGATCCTTGAGGCTGAAAAAATTCCCTGGCCGGCGCTGATCGCGCAACTCCTTCAGCACCCCAAGCGAGAGGCTAAAGCCGGCGGCCAGATTTTTGCTCGCGGGATCGGAACGATGCAGTTCCTGGCGCGCCGCATAATAGGCGAAACCCACAAGGAAACCGCTGATCACAAAATGGTCGCCTTTGTCCTTGCCGAGCCAGAGATCGCGCCGGGGTTTGCGTGGTCCTGGAGAGACAGCAGGGACCGCCAAAACCGCAGCGCACGGATCCGGCCACGCGGCACAGAGGGCTGGAGGGAATGGCGCCGTGGCACGGCTGCGCAGGCCTGCCGCGTCACCTGCGCCGGCACAAACCGCGCCGGCGATCAGGCCAGAAAAGAGCAAAACCAGGTTCCGGCACATCTCCACAGCGTCGCGCACCGCTACTCTCCTGAATATTCTGTTCATTCGCATCGATGTCGCCTGCCATGGCAAAATGGCGTCATCTTCCACCCCCACCGGGGATGACCACAATATACGCATATTCTACGGCGATTGCAAGAGACGCTTGGGGGCGCCGGCGAGGCATGCCGGATCAGGTGGGCTAAAAGTTTACAGCCAGGCCGAGGCTTACCACAGGAGCCGGACCCGCTCCGGCCGGAGCACCGGCCAGACCCAGGGTCAATTCCGGCCGTTCATCAAATCCGAAAAGATGCGCATCCACATAGGCATCGGCCATGCTGTAGAGGATGACAGCCCCCAGCCACCAGATGGCCAGGCTGCGGTTGTTGCGGTAGTACTCGCGCTCATAAAACTGCTCGGAGCGCGCCGCCAGCTGGTTTTGCACGATCGCGTCGGCGACGAGTCCCAGCTCCGCCCCCATCATCACCACCGCCTTGAATTTCTTTTCATTATACCACTGCCCCCATCCCGGCAGCGCCAGCGAACGCAGCATCGCAGCCGTGGGATTTTTGACCGTCCGGACACGGGCCGAATCGCGCGGCGCAACCCTGCGCCCGGCAGCCAGGGTATCTGGTACGACTGCAGCAGGCGCAGCAACCCTGCGCCCGGCAGCCAGGGTATCTGGTACAACTGCGGCAGGCGCAGCCATCCGGACCTCCGCCGGGACCTGGGCGGGCACTTGGCTCAGGGCCGGCCCCCCTCCGGCACCCGCCATCAGGATCAGGCCGGCGATATGCAGATAGCGCCGGTTCACCCTGAATTCCTCATCCTTTGACACCCGGCACCAGCGCCACCGCCTCGATCTCGACATAGCCATTCTTGGGCAGCCGGGCGACCTGGATGGTCGTGCGCGCCGGCGGATTTTCCGGAAAAAAACCGGCATAGATCGCGTTCACGGTCGCAAAATCGTTCATATCCTGCAAATAGAGGGTCGTCTTGATGACCAGGGCCAGCGTCGATCCCGCTTCCTCGATGATCGCCTGCAGGTTCTGCATCGCCTGGAGCGCCTGGGCCTTGACACCGCCCTCGACCATGATGCCGGTGAGCGGATCCAGACCGAGTTGACCTGCGGTGAAAAGCAGACCGTTGACTACTACCCCCTGGCTGTAAGGACCGATCGCTTTGGGCGCCCCTTCGGTCTCGATCACCTTGCGCATTTCATTCTCCTTTCCGTAGCGGCTGTGTGGGTTCACTGCATTGGAGATAGTGATGCTGATAGTAGGATTGAAAAATTTCGCTCAGTTTCCGGTTTGTGGCATCCTGGGGATCGGCCTGCAGCGCCGCGATGAAATCGCGGCTGTCGAAGGCGCCCAGAAACGCCAGATCGCCGGCCTCGAGCCGATCCACATATTCATGTTCGAGAATGCGCACCAGCCGGTCAAGCCGGATCCGCCGGAAGGCTTCCACGATCTGCGGGTCGAATTGCGAGCCGGCCCCGTCCCCCATCAACTGGATGACCTCGGCAAAGGCCATGCGCGTGCGATAGTGCCGTTTGGAGGTGAGGGCATCAAAAACATCCGCCACCGCCAGAATCTTGCTCAGCCGCGGAATCTCCGCATCCACCAGCCCGCTCGGGTAGCCGCTGCCGTCCAGGCGCTCATGATGCGAGGCGGCGATCAAAGGCACCTCCTTCAGCTCCCGGCTGAAATGGATCTTTTCCAGAATGGAGCGCGTAAAGGCGGCATGATTGCGGATGTGGCGGTACTCCTCCTCGGTGAGGCGGTCGCTTTTGGTCAGCACCGCCTCGCGCACGGCGATTTTGCCATAGTCGTGCAGCAGCGCCGCGATGCGCAGCACCTCGCGTTCCTGCGCCGGCAGCTCCAGCACCCGGGCCATCTCGTTGGCATACAGAGCGATGCGCTGCGAATGGCCGGCGGTCAGCGGGTCACGGGCATCGATGGTACTGGCCAGGGTCTCGACGAGGCTGTCGAAGGTCTTTTTCTGCTCCTCGTAGAGCTGGGCGTTTTCGATCTGCGTCGCCGCCAGGACCGAGATGGCGTTGAGGATCTCCTCATCATCGCGGGTAAAGGGCCCCTCGAACTTGTTCAGGGTCTGGAAAACGCCGATGATCTCGCCCGGGCGGTTGCGCATCGGCGCCGAGAGCAGATTACTTGTGTGGTAGCCCGTCTGCCGGTCGATATTGGGATTGAAGCGGTTGTCGGCATAGGCATCGGGGATGTTGATGACCTCCCCGCTCTTGACCACGGCCCCGGCGATGCCGAGATGCGCGGGAAAGCGGATCTCGTCCTCCCCATGGGCGACACGCGACCAGAGTTCGTCGCGCTCGCGGTCGAGGACAAAGACCGTGCAGCGGTCGCAGTGCAGCACCTGCTTGACCTCATCCATGATCAGGCGCAGCAGTTTGTCCAGCTGCATCTCCTGCGAGATCGAGCCAGCCACCTTGAGCAGCATCTTCAGCCGGTCATGCTCGCGCTGCCGGATATCCAGGGCCGCCGAATCATCCATGCCGGTCAAGACCCAGCCCGATGCCGGTGATGAACCAGATCATGGTGATGATTTCCTGATCTCCAAAATTCCACTCGAAAAATCCGTTGATATGAAAGGCAATGGCGGCGGCCAGGGCTGCAAGCGCCCACGCGGAGCTCCATCCCGGCCCCCTGACGCAGGCCTTGAGCCGCTGCGCGAGCCGCACCAGAATGGTCAGCACCATGAAGAGGAAAGCGGTCAGGCCGATCGCGCCCAGGGTCACCGCGATATGCACATAATTGCTGTGAAAATGGCCGATCAGTTCCTTTTCGCCCGGCGGGGCATAGCGCGTATACATCGGCGTGGTGCCGACATCGCCGATCCCCACCACCGGGTGATCCTTAAAGATCTCCCAGCCGACCGACCACCAGTGCACACGTTTGGCGTTGGTGCCCCAGGTCGGATCGAAGATATGGCGCATGCGCTGCGAAAAGCCGGCCGGGGAGAGCAGATAGAAGGCCAGGGCGATCACCGGCAGGATCAGCAACAGTTTGCGCTGCTGCACGATCAGGATGACCAGAGCGGCGGCGAAAAATCCCACCCAGGAGCCGCGCGTCGAGGTCAGAATCAGGCATCCGAGCGAAACCGCCGCGGCCGCAGCCATGAGCAGGCGATCGCGCCTCCCCGGCAAACGCAGGGCGAAGACCATGGCGACCACCGCCCCCACCATGGTAATGCCGCCCGCGGTCATGGAATTCTGGATATGACGGACACGCAGGGAGGGGTGCAGCAGGAAAGATCCGATGCCCCAGAGCGAGTAGAGGGCGATCGCGCCGGTGAAGATCATGCCGAGCCGCCGCAGCTCGCGTTCACCGCTGCAGTTGGCCGCGACAATATAGACGATGGGAATGAGCAGCAGACGCTTCAGATAGATCAGGTTCTGGCTGAGATGGGTGGAAAAGATGCAGGCGAGCAGCTCGGCGGCGATGAACGCGACAAATCCCCATTCGACCCCCAGGCGCGGCCACTGCAGGCTGCGGGTATACCAAAGCCGCATCATCCAGGCGATCGCAGCCGTCGCCACCGCGATCTGGGTGAGGGCGATGGCGAAGGGCATCGCCGCCGCAAAGAGGTAAAGGCTCCAGCGCGTGATTCTTTCCAGGCGGGCGTCAAGGGTATGGGCTGCGTTCACTCAGGGACCTCCATGGCGCGGAACTGCATGGAATAGAGCTTTTGGTAGACTCCCGGCAGTGCCACCAGCTCGGCATGCACCCCCGATTGCACGACCCGCCCCTTTTCCAGGACGATGATCCGGTCGGCATGGAGGATAGTCGAGAGCCGGTGGGCGATGACGAACGAGGTGCGGTTGCGCATCAGCCGCTCGATCGCCTGCTGCACCAGCACCTCTGATTCGGTATCCAGGGCCGAGGTGGCCTCATCGAGGATCAGGATGGGCGGATTCTTTAACACCGCGCGGGCGATGGCTAGCCGCTGCCGCTGCCCGCCGGAAAGGGCGACCCCGCGCTCGCCAATGTTGGTCTCATAGCCTCCGGGCAATTGCATGATGAAATCATGGGCATTGGCGATGCGCGCCGCTTCGACGATCTCTTCGAGGGGCTTGCTGTCGAGGCCGTAGGCGATGTTGTTGCGCACACTGTCGTTGAACAGGATGGTCTCCTGGGTGACGATCCCCATCAGCCGCCGCAAATGGCCCACCTCGAGGTTGCGCAGATCGACGCCGTCCAGGGCGATGCTGCCGCGGATCGGATCGTAAAAACGCGGGATCAGGTCGACCAGCGTCGATTTGCCCGCACCGCTCGGCCCGACGATGGCGAGGATCTCCCCCTTGTGCACCGTGAGCGAGACCTCGCGCAGCACCTCCTCGCCGCGGCCATAGGAGAAGGTGACCTCGCGCAGCTCGATCGCGTCGCGGAACTCGGCGACCGCGACGGCGCCGGGGAGGCTTTGCACCGCGGGTTCGAGATCGAGGACGGCAAAGATGCGCTCCGCCGCCGCCATCGCTTCCTGGAGGCGGTTGTGCACCGTCGAAAGCTCCTTCACCGGCTGCATCAGCGAAAAGACGATGACGAGAAATCCCATAAACTCTTCGGGCGAGAGCATCCGGCCGGCGAGCACCTGCTGCCCGCCGAACCAGAGAATGCCGACCGCGATCATCGTGCCCAAAAATTCGGTCAGCGGCGAGGCGAGGTTGCGGGTGCGGGTGATGCGCAGCAGCGTCTCGTAGTAGCGGTGCGCTTCACCCGAAAATTTGCGGATCTCGAACTCCTCCATGGCGAAGGCCTTGACCACCCGCTGACCGGCGATGGTCTCCTGCAGCACCGAAGTGAGATTGGCCATGCGCTCCTGCGAGATCGTGCTCTCCCGCTTGAGCTTCAATCCGATCCAGCCGACAATGCCCATGGTGAAGGGGGCCACGACCAGCGCGACCAGGGTGAGCGACCAGCTCAGATAGATGGCAATGCCCAGATAGGTGATGATGAGCAGGGGATTCTTGATCAGGGTGACAAAGCTGGCCGAAACCCCGCTGTTGACCAGGGTGACGTCGTTGGTGATGCGCGAGATGATCTGGCCGGTGCGGGTTTGGGTGAAATAGCCCAGCGACAGCCGGTTGATCTGCCGGTAGAGATCGTTGCGGATGTCGCGGATGACCCCCTGCTCGACGCCCGCCATGAGATAGGACTGGAAATAATCGAAAAAGCCCTTTAAAAAAATCATCAGGATGATGAACAGGCAAAGACGCTTGAGCGCATCGCGCCGGCTCCCGCCCGTGAGCCAGGCCACCGCCTGATCCTTGTAACGGGTCAGCCGGGCACGCAGCGAAGCCGAGAGCCCCGGGCCGCTGCCGGCAGGCGCCGCCGCGGCGATCTCCCCCCCGGCCGGCTGTGCCGGCGCCTGCACCGCCGCCTGCCGGCTCTGCGGCGCGTCGAAAATCGTGCCGAGAAAAGGGATGATCGAAACCAGGGAGGCACTGCTGAAAAGAGTGAAGAAAAAGATACAAACCAGCGAGCCCAGCAGGCTCTTCCAGTAAGGTTTCAAATATCGCAGAATGCGAAAATAGAGGGCCATACCGAGTTCAGGTTAGGAGAGGGGCTTGACCGGCGCGGCGTTCACCGCCGCCCCAGGCTTGGGTGGTGCATCACTTGTTGCGCGGGAGCTCTTTATACTCGACATCCTCCACATCTTTTCCGGAGAGATCGAGCGGATTGGTTTGGGAGGCGCCGCGGACCTGAGCATCCTGCTCCTTCGTGCCTCCGGAAAAGAGGAGACCGAAAACCTTGATGGCGACATAAAAGAGAATCGCAAGAACAATGAGACGGAATAACATGGGCAAGTGCCTTTTTTCAAGCTGGAGAATGGTGTAACACTAGCGCGCCGGCGAAAAATACTCAATCCCGGCATGGGGCCGCATGATCTGGCGGACCAGTTCTTCAAAATCATCCTTATTGTTGACGAAATCAATGCTGACGCTGTTGACCACCAGCAGGGGCGTCTCCTGATAGTGAAAGAAAAACCGGTTGTAGGATTCATTCAGGGAGGAGATATACTCCTCCGAGATCTCCTTTTCGTAGGAGCGACTGCGCTTGCGGATGTTGGCCATGAGCCGCTCGACCGAGGACTGCAGGTAGACGACCAGATCCGGTTTGACGATATCCTGCTCAAGCAGGGACGCGATCTTGTCGTATAAAAAGAGTTCGCGATCTTCGAGGTTGAGGTGGGCAAAAATCCGGTCTTTGGCAAAAAGATAGTCGGAAATAGCCGTCTCATGAAAGAGATCCGGCTGGACGTTTTCCTGCTGCTGGCGGTAGCGGCTGAGCAGGAAAAAGAGCTGGACCTGAAAGGCATAGCGTCGCGGATCGCGGTAAAAATCGACAAGGAAGGGATTTTCATCCGGCTTTTCATAGATCGCCTGGGCATCCAGACGTTCGCACAACATGCGGGTCAGACTGGTCTTACCCGCCCCGATCACTCCTTCGATACAGATGTATCCTGGCAGATTCATGCTTGTGCCTTTCGCATGCGTCGTTGCACCTTCTGCGCGCTGCTATAGAGCCGCACGGCGTGGGAATCCTGGCACCCCTGCAGCAGTTCCTGCACGGTGGCGTTCAGGCCGGCTACGCGATATGCCGCGGCAATCTCGGCGAGGGGGACCAGGACAAAGCGCCGTTCATGCAATCGCGGGTGCGGCAGGATCAGTTTTTCATCCTGCCAGGTGAGGTCGTCATAGCAAAGGAGATCGAGATCGATGGTGCGCGCGCCCCAATGCTCCCGGCGCACCCTGCCGAGCATCTCCTCGATCCCGAGCAGCCGCGCTAAAAGTAGCAAGGGCGGCAGCATGGTGGTAATTCCGGCCGTCATGTTGAGATAATCGGGCTGGTGTGTAACGCCGACGGGTTCGGTCTCATAGATACCGGAGAGGCGGTGGAGATGCACCCCGTCGCCCTCCAGGGCCTTCAGGGCGCGGAGCAGATTTTCCTCGCGATCGCCGAGGTTGGCGCCCAGGCTGATATACGCCTCAGGAGTGGCTGGAGGAGGCATCCGAGTCACGGCGATAGCGGGTGATTTCAATTTCCGTGCCATCGGCCAGTCCGCCCAGGGGCGCGAAGGGCTTGCGCACCCGTACCTTGACGGCTGCGGCGGGAAACCGCTCCAGGAGGCCGGAGGCGATATGTTCGGCCACCGCTTCGATCAGAAAAAAGCGCCGTTCCACGACCACTCCCTGCACCAGGTTGTAGACCTGGCGGACATCGATGGTATCCTGCAGGCGATCGCTGTGACCGGCCGCGGCGGCATCACACCAGAGTTCGACATCGACCTCGAACCTCTGGCCGTTTTTAATCTCTTCATGCCCAAGTCCGTGGTAGGCATGGAAGGTCATGCCCAGCACGCGCAAAAGATCGTGTTCCATGGTAATCCGGAAAATCCTGAACGAAATTAAACCTAATTTATTAAAGAAACATCATTTTGTCAAGCTAATTTCCCGGAGCGGGAGGGCGGCAGTTCGCGGCTCTCAGGCCCGTTCCGGACGCATTACCCTCCGCAAATAGCCTGAATATCCGTATATTTAGTAATATGCTCATGCCCAGTTCTCTGCAAACAGGACCAGACCCGTTTGAGGAATTTTGTAGTGCACCGTTTTCATCTGCCCCTGCTGCTGCTCAGTTCGGTTGTCCTTCTCTGGCGTACCTCCCCGGCCCAGGAGGCGGCCTCCCGCGAAGAGTGGTACGGCAAGCCGCTGCCGCGTTCAGAATCTTTGATCACCTATCGCACGGTGCCGGAATTGGCAGCCCTGCCGGTGACCCGCCTCTCCGCCGCGGAATCCCGCGCTGAGGCGGGCGGAGAAGCGGCCCTGAATTCGGGCGGCCATGCCAAAACCTGGCTGCTCGCCGGCACCACGCTGGTGGGCCGCGCCACCCTCCAGATCGACCTTGCCCCGGACGCCGCAACCCGCACCCTGCTGCTGCAGCTTAAAAAGGGGAATACCCCCTTTCATACGGTGGTCACCGCCACCACCTCCGGCGCCACTCCCCTCACCTTCACCTTTCCCGGCGAAGAGGCGGATGCGGTGCGCCTGATCGTCGCCACTGCCGCGGGCGAACCGGCGCCCGGCGCAACCCTGGAACTGGGGCAGATCGCCCTCGGGGCGGCGACACGCATCATGCTCCTCGGCGATTCGATCACCGCCGGCAAATTCGCCGACGACACCCTCGGCTACCGCAAGGTACTCTACGATCAGCTCGCCGCCGCGGGCCTCGCCATCGATTTTGTCGGCGCCTTTGGCGCCGCCCCTTACGAAGGCCATTTCCAGGGCGGCCGCAAGACCTTCGACCTCTACCCCGATAACGGCGTGCGCGCGCCCCGGATCGACGTCACCGACGATATGAACAATTACCGGCCCAACGTCGTCGGTATCTTTCTCGGCACCAACAACCTCGGCGACCTCGCCGGCGCCCCGGTCGGCCCTTATGGCAGCACCAGCGCCTTCAACACCACGCCCGCCGGCCAGATGGCCGGGCTGATCAACTACCTCCTCCAATGGCATGACGGCAGCCGCGGCGCCGACCTGCAGCACATCTTTGTCTGCCTGATCTCGCCGATCAAATCGGCCGACAGCCTCGTAGCCCTCTATAATATCGAGATCGCCCGCGTCGCCCGCGACTATGCCGCCGGCACGATCACCGGCCGGCCCGAGCCCGTCCATATCATCGATTGCTACACCCCCTTCTATGAAAACCCCCTCTTCAACAACGATAAAAAGACCAATTACACGCCCTATCTCTCCACAGTCCTCGCACCTACCAATACCCTTCATCCCAACAGCGATGGCCATCGCCTGATCGGCGCGACCTGCGCAGCGGCCATGAAACCGGCGCTCTCGGGTGCACCGCTCTGGTTCACCGACCGCTCCTGGGAGAGCAATACCGCCGGATTCGATGCCGAATACAGCAGCCAGGGCCTCGCCGTCGCCGATGCCGACGGCGACGGGCGGCTCGATCTCTATACGACGCGCACCGCTGCGGAATACGCCTTCCGCCGCGACTTTTTTATGCAGAGGGGGACGGCCGCTTCCTACAATGAACTTGCGGAGAGCCGGGGCATCCAGGATGACGGCGACAGCCGCGGCGTGCTCTTCGCCGACATCGAGGGCGACGGCGACCTGGATCTGATCAACGCCAACTCTCCGGGACGCCTCCGCCTCTATGAGAACCGCGGCACCGGCTCATTTCAGGAGATCACCACCGATTCTGGCCTGGAGAACAGCACCGCCGTGACCACGGCGCTGCTGGCCTTCGACGCCGAGGGCGACGGCGATATCGACCTCTATGCGGTCAACTCGCGCACCCAGAACGCCCTCTACCTCAACCGCGGCGACGGCCACTTCACCCGCGCCGACCGCGGCGCCAATGACATCGACGAGCCCGCGATCCCCAGCGAATCGGCCGCAGCCGCCGATTTCGATAATGACGGCGACGTCGATATCTATATCGCCAAACGCGGCGCAGCCAACAAGCTCTTCCTTAACAACGGCGCGGGCTATTTCACCGAGGGTGCCGCAGCCGCCGGCATCGCCCTCAACGCCAACTGCCGCGGCGCGCTCTGGGCCGATCTCGACAACGACGCCGATCTCGACCTGTTGGTGACCGTCTCGGCCACGACCGCTGACCCCAATCCCCTGCTGCGCGCCTATCGCAACACTGGCGCCGGCTCCTTTCAGGATCTCTCGGCCACCCTGCATATCCCGATGAGCGGGTTTTCCATCCTCGCCGGGGATTTTGACCTCGACGGCGACCTCGACCTCATCACCACCGGCGAAAACACCACCGGCGCCCTCTATCGCAATGACGGCAACTGGACATTCGCGCCGGTCTCGACCTCCGGCGCGGAGGTGGCCGCAGGCGATGTCCGCAGCGGCGCCGCCTTTGACGGCGATGGCGATGGCGATCTCGACTTTTATCTCACCCGCTCGGATATCTTCAACGTCTATCGCGAAAACACCCTCAGCCGGACCAGCCACTTTCTCCAGGTCGATGCGGCCGGCCCCGGCGGCAACGCCAGCGCGATCGGCACCAAACTCTGGTGCTATGAAGCCGGCCGGGCTGGTGATCCCGCGGCGCTCCTCGGCTACCGCGAGATCGTCGCCGGCGGCGGACACCTCGCCCAGTATCCCGCGCGGCAGCACTTTGGCCTCGGCAACCGGAGCAGCTGCGACCTGCTGGCCCAATTCAGCGACCATACCCAGCTCGTGCTGCGCGGAATCGCGGCCGACCAGATCGTGCGGATCGCGCCCGAGGCCCCGGCCACGGGCGGCCCCGCGGTACAGCTGGCGATCGCAGCCGGCCAGAACCAGTCCGGCGTCGTGGCCACGGCGCTTCCCCAGCCCCTCGCCGTCAGGGCCCTGAACGCCGCGGGCCAGCCGGTAGCCGGGCTGCATGTCGATTTCAGCGTCCTTTCTGGCGACGCTTCTCTGCTGCTGCCCGCCGGTGCCGGTGAAAACGGCAGCGACGATCCCTTCGTCACCGATATCCAGGGCGTGGCCCAGCGCACGCTCCAGCTCGGCACCGCTGCCGGCGCTATCATCGTGCAGGCGCGCGCCACCACCGCGAGCGGCGCATTGACCGCCACTTTCATGGCGCGGAGCAGCGCCGCCGCCGCCGCGACGATGACGATCGCCGGCGGCAACAACCAGAGCGCGGCCCAGGCCGGCGTGCCGCTTGCCGAGCCGCTGACGGTCCTCCTGCAGGACGGCTTCGGCAATCCGGTGCCAGGCGAGAGCGTCCTTTTCAGCCTCCGTTCCGGCGGCGGCACACTCCGTCCGGCGGATGGTAAAACGGTCACCGATTCGCTCGGCCGGGCGAAGATCCTCTGGATCCCGGGATCAGCGGCCGGTATCCAGACCGTTGCCGCCACCGCCCCGGCGATCGCCGGCAGCGAAGCCCTTTTCACTGCCACCCTCGTGAACGGCGCGACCCATCTGGTCTGTCTCCAGGGGGATGCGCAGAGCGACACCGTCCACGCCGTGCTGCCCATCCCGGTCCGTTTCAAGGTCACCGCGGCGGACGGACGGCCCATCCCCTCCTTTCCGGTCACCTGCCTCGCCCTCAACGGCGGCCGCATCGCCACCACAGCGGCGGTGGGTGCGGATTCAATCCTGCAGCTGGCCACCGGCAGCGATGGCATCCTCGCGTTGTACTGGCGGCTGGGAACGCAGAGCGGCGAGCAGAGCCTCAAGGTCGATGCGGCCGGGCTGCAGGGCTCGCCGCGGCTGCTCAAGGCCACCGCCTTGCCGGCCCTCCCCAACCGCCTGCTGGCCATCGCCGGCGACGGCCAGAGCGGCACCGTGGCCAGCCGCTTGGCACTCCCCCTGACCGTCCGCGTTGCCGACCGTTATGGTAATCCCGTCGCGGGCCACAGCGTCGGGTTCCGCCTGGTCGCCGGCGGCGGCTCGCTCAACGGGGCGGGACAATCGCTCTATACCACCACGACCGATGGCACCGGCGCTGCCGCCGTGACGCTGACCCTTGGCACCCTCGCGGGCCTGCATAACAACCAGGTCGAAGCAGCGGCCTTCGCCAATGGCCGCGCCCTCAATGGATCGCCGCTCCTGTTTTACGCCAGCGCCAGCGCCGCTCCCCCCGCGTTCATCTTTGCACTCTCCGGAAATCATCAGTCCGGCGTGGCCGGCGCACTTCTGCCGGACTCGCTCGTCGTCGCCGTCAAGGACTTTTACCAGAACAGCGTCAGCGCCTGTCCGGTCACCTTCAGTGTGACCGGCGGAGACGGCAAAGTCAACGGCGTCAGCCAGGTGCAAACCACGACCGATGCGCACGGCACCGCGTGGGTGCAATGGCGCCTGGGCAACCAGGCCGGAACCGAAGTGCATCAGGTGTCCGCGCAGACGCCAAGCCTGAGCAGCGCAAGCGCCCTCTTCAGCGCCGCCGCGATGGCCGATGCGGCCGCCCGGATCAGCCGCTATTCCGGCAACGCCCAGCGCGGCATCGTCAACCGCCCGCTGCCCGAGCCGCTCGTCGTGCAGGTTCTGGACCGCTTCGGCAATCCGGTGGCCCAGCACCCGGTGCGCTTTACCGTCACCGCCGGCGGCGGCAACCTGGGCGGCGAAAATCCGATCTCCATCACCAGCGACGGGAATGGCCTGGCTGCCGTCTGGTTCACCCTCGGGACAGCTCCCGGCGATTCGAGCCATCGCGCCGAAGCCGCAGCCAGTTTGAAGAACAGTTCCACCCCCCTTGCCGGCTCGCCGGTGCAGTTTTATGCCGGAGGCACGGCGCAGCCGGGGGATGAGATCCAGAGTGTCGAGCTACTCTCTGGCGCGAACCAGAGCGGCACCGTCCATGAGTGGCTCGCCGCGCCGTTGCGCGCCCGTGTTTTGGACAGCACCGGAAATCCCCTCTCGGGGAAAACCGTGCAGTTCCGCATTGCGCGTGGTGCCGGCCGCTTCGGCAGCAGCCTGGACACCCTGGTCAGCCTGGTAACCGGGAGCAGCGGCCTGGCCGAGACGACCTGGCAGCTGGGCACCCGCGCCGGCGACAGCACCCAGGCGGTGCAGCTGATCTGCCGCGACAAGAACAACCTTCCCGTCAGCGGCTCCCACCGCCTGATCTATGCAAACGCCCTGCCCGGAGCACCGGATATCGGCCATTCCACCCTGGAGGTGGAGTCGCCGCTTCCCGCCGATGGCGTCAGCGAGGGGCTGATCACCGCGACCATCCGCGATACCTGGGACAATCCCGTTCCCGGCCAGGGCATCGTACTGGTTAACAGCGGCCTTGGCGCGGTGCTCACGCCCAATCAGGGGTACAGCAGCAGTGCCGGCGTCCTGCAGGCCCGGGTGCATGCCGCCGAGATCGGAACCCTCACCGTCCAGGCCCGGGTCGCGACCAGCAGCCAGTGGCTCACCACGGCCCGATCGATCCTCTTCGTCCGCCCCGCCGCGCCCTCCGAGCTGCTCGTTCTCGGCGGCGGCAACCAGAACGGCACCGCGTGGCACCGGCTCAGCCAGCCCCTGACGGTCCAGGTCCGCGACACCTGGGGCAACGGTGTGGCCGGGCAGCGCATCACCTTTTCCACCGCTGCGGCGGGCGGCACCTTCTCTCCTGGCGCGGTGCAGAGCACCGATTCGGCCGGAGTCGCCGCCGTGATCTGGTATTTGGGCGCGGAGACGGGCTCGCAGACCGCTGAGGCCGCGGGAGAGGGACTGGCCAACACCTGCCGGTTCACGGCAACCGCCCTGGCCAACCAGCCGCCGCAGCTCGCCCTGGCCGACAGCATCATGCTGGACGAAAATGCCGCTTGGCGCTATGCCATCACCCCGCGCGATCTCGAGGGGGACAGCGTCACCCTTGCGCTCGCCGCACCGCCGGCCGGGCTGCTCTGCACCCCCGCCGGCGCCCTCTCTTGGCAGCCCGCTTATGATCAGGCCGGCCGCTATAGCCTGAGGCTCACCGCGTCGGACCAGTTCGGCGCCGCGGCGCACGCGGAGCTGCTCGTGATCGTCCGCAACGTCAATCGGCCGCCGCAGATCGACGCCGATAACTGCCAGCCCCAGCAGGAGATGCTCGAGCTGAACAAGCCCGCTGCCATCGATTTCGCCATCGCCGCCGCCGACCCCGACGGCGACCCGCTCAACTATACCTGGTATCTCAACGGCGCCTTCTGCGCCTACGGTAAATCCTCCTGGCGGTTGCAGTCCGAGCTCATCCCCTCCGGCGATGCCCGGGTCAAGGTGATCGTGAGTGACCTCAAGGAGAGTGTCAGCCGCACCTGGACGCTCAAGCTCGCCTCCGCGGTCTGGCTGGCCGGTTTCCGCGCCACCGCCGCTCCCGGCCAGGGCATCCGCCTCGAGTGGCAAACCCTGCTCGAGACCGACCCGCTCGGTTTCAGGGTCGAGCGCGCTCCCGACGCCGGCGGCCCGTGGTGCCCCATCAGCGCCCTGATCCCGCCCGCCGCCGATGGCCGCTATCTCTATCTTGACACGGCCGCTCCGGCCGGAAAACGCAGCTGCTACCGCCTCCAGGCCCTGAGCCGCGACGGCGCGATCCAGACCCACCCCGCTGTGGAAGCCTTCCTGCCACTGCCGCTGCGCCTTGCGCTCTCACCCAACTATCCCAATCCCTTCAACGGCGAAACCCGCCTGACCCTCTCCCTGCCGCAGCACGGCCGGGTCAGGGTGGAGATCGTCGATCTGCTGGGACGAAGCGTCCGCCGCCTCTACGAGGGCGAAGCCCGGGAAGGCTATCTGGAGCTGCTCTGGGATGGCCGGGATGAACAGGGGAGGAATGCGGCGAGTGGTGTCTATTACTGCAGGGCTGCGGCAGGCCAGGAGATGACCAGCCGCAAACTGGCTCTGGTCAAATAAGCTTCGTTCGGCAGGGGCGGCGCCTGGCCGCCCGCGGGATCAGGATCAGGGGATCTGCTTCGGATCGGGCTTTTTCTCCTCCTGCTGCCGGATTTCGATGAGCCGCCGCAGCCGTTCCAGTTCCTTCTCCGCCCGCTCCCGCTCGGCGCGCAGCCGCTCGAGATCATCCTTGCTCTCCGTTCCCCGGCTGCCGTCGTCGATGATCTGCTCAAAAACCGAAGAGCGCTCTTCGTTGCGTTTCATCAGGATCTCGCGGTCGTCCGACTTGATCAGATGCAGCGGCAGCACCTTGAGGTGCAGGCCGAGCTCGATCCGCCAGGTTGGATAGTTGGGCAGCTCGCCCAGGCCGCGCGCAGCCAGCGAGGGGATGGTTTCGTCGCTGCCGGAGGAGATGCGGCGGTCGAGCGCTAGGCAGAGATGCAGCCAGTGCCACGGCTTGTAGCGGGTGGAGAGGCTCGCGTAGATAAAATCCTCCCGGCCCTCGGCGCCCGCCGGCGGCTGCTGCAGCCAAATCATGCCGTATCCCTCGATCCCCCAGTCGAAATATTCACCGGGCAGAGTCGCTCCCGCGCTCCAGGAGAGTTCCTGGCTGCGCTTGTAGGCAAAGCTTTCCGTCTGCAGGCGGCGGTCCGCGAAGCGGATGCCGACATCGTCGTAGAGCGTGTAGCCGAGATTGAGATGGGCGCTGAAGGCTTCCGCGGGGAATTCGGGATCCGCCGCATAGCTCGCCAGCGTAGCAAGGGTAAAGACGTGGCGATCGGGGCTGTAGGGCTCATACAGCAGGTTATGACCGAGTCCGGCGGGCAGCAGGGTGGCGGCCTGGGCGCCGAGAAACCAGGATTTGCCGGGCCATTGCAGCGAGCCTAGCGTCACACCTAGGGTGATATCGTGGCCGATGCGGCCACCCTCCGCCTGGAGCGATTGATAAAGGACCGGCATGAGCTGGGCCTCCAGGTGCGCGCCCAGGCCGTAATTGAGGGTGAGGGTGCTCTGCAGGTCCCAGATATTGCGCGTCCCGGCAGCGCCGTAGGGGGCATAGCTCTGTTCGGCCGCCAGGCCCCAAAAGCCTGTGTGCAGACGCGTCGTGAGATGACCGCGCGGCAGAACCCAGGCGGGCCGGGTATGGGGCAGCAGCGCACCGTTGTTGAGGCTCTCTCCCGCCGCCGGCAGGATACCCGCGAGCAGGGCCGCCAAAAAAACGCAGCGGCGCAGGAGCGATGAATTCAGTATCGACATAAAGACTCCGGAAATCTTGTTCAAAACAGGATAAAACGCTGCCAGACCGATTCGCTGCCGCTCTGCGGTGCCGCGCCGACGCAATCGAGGCGCCAGAGATAACGCACGCCGCTCTGCAGCCGCACCAGCCGCGCCCGGCCGTCGTGATTATAGCGGACACTCTCGCGTGTGCCCTGGTAACCAGGATCCACCCGGCCGATCCAGATCATGGCGCCGCTGAACTCCTCCTTGAGGCGGAGCACGTACCAGGCCGGGCGCTGCAGGCCGATGCTCCAGGAGAAGAGCAGGGTATCGCCCGCCGCGATCTGCAGATCGGTGGCCTTATTCAACAGCATATAATCCAGGGTATCCGAGGGGGCGCTCAGCTGTCCGGCCTCATTCGCACCGCGCAAGTAATAGCGGCAGCGGAGGTTGGGGGCCACCCGGTCCAGAAAGGTCGTATCGCGCGCTGTCAGCTGGGCGGCTAGCTCGTAATTCTTCTCCCCCTCGCGGCGGCGAAACAGCTGGAAGGCGGCCAGCGCCTCATCCTGGCGCCACTGCAACAGGATCGCATCCTCTTCTGGCACGGCGTCAATGCCCTGCTCGACCGCAGCGGTATCCGGCACGGCCGGCACGAAGCGCGGGACCGGGGGCACGGCCTCCGGGCTGGTGGAGTGGCCGGTGCATGCCATCCAGAGCCCGAAAGCGGCCGCCAGTGCCAACAACATCCGTCGCATTCTCTCTCCTCCCTCTTTAAAAGACAAATCCGCAGCCGAGACGATGCACGTCCGCGAAATCGAGCGAAGTAAAGGCATAATCGACGCGCATCCGCCGCCAGCGCACCCCGGCTCCGGTCGTCAAGCCCGATTCATTGCGCCCCAGCCGCAGCGCAAAGCCTTTGAGCGTGTATTCCACCCCAAAGAGCGAATTGCGCTGCTCCTTTTTCCGCCAGCTCCAGAAAAAGTCGAGACGGCTGCCGCGAAAGGCGAGCGGCTGGCTGTAGCCCAGGCCCCACAGCGCCGTCGTGGTGATCTTTTCCTCGCGCTGGTTGTCCCAGACCAGGGTGGTACGGGTGAGATCGATGGCCGAAACACCGAGGGTCAGGTCGCCGAGACGGCGGCTTTGCAGAAGCTGGCCGAGATTGAAGCGCGCCATCATGCCGAGGTCGATGCCCAGGCCGCTGGCGCTGCGCTCGTAGAGCGACTGGCGCAAGAGCTTGATGTTCAGTCCCACCGGCAGTTCCATGGCCAGATCGGTGTAGAGCCATCCCAGCGGCACGGCAAAACGGAAAATTCGCGCAAAAGAAAGGTAAAAGGCATCCTCGGTATCCTTGAAATAGCCCTGCGGCACTCCATCGGGCCGTAGGGAGGGATCCTGGAGACGGTCGAGAAAAGACGACCCGGCCAGCTTGGGATAGAGCGGGATATCGTCGACGCTGAAACGGGTCCAATGCAAGGCCATGCTGCCTCCGCCATGCAGCGGCAAGATCCCGCCGGCATAATGGAAGGTGGCCATCGGCGCCGTGATCGAGCCGAAGGTCGGCGCGTACATCAGACCGACCTCTCTGCGGCTGCAAAATCCCAGACTCGCCGGATTGTAGTGGAAGAGTTCTGGTCCTCCGGCCATGGCGGCCGCGGCCCCGCCGAGGGCCAATGGCCGGGCACCGACGCCGAGATCCTGCGAGGCTGCTGCGTAGCGCGCGCTTTGCGCCGCGGCAAGCCCGGGGATGCCCGCCGCCGGCGCCAGAATCAGGCTGCAGGCGAGAGCACAGAGAGCTGGGCGCCGCGCTCTCATAGCAGCCTCGCGATCTTGCCGGTTTTTTCTTCGCTCTTGTCGCCGCTGCGCGCCGTCAGCCGGTAAAAGTAGACGCCGTTGGCTACCGCCATGCCCTCCTCGTCCTTGCCGTCCCAGGTGATCTCGTGATAATCGGCACTCAACGGATCGGGATCCTCGCTGTTGCGGCCGTTGAACTGCCGGATCAGCCGTCCGGCGGCGGTATAGATCTTGAGCGAAAAATGGTCCGCGCTGCTCGAGAGCAGATAGACGAAGGTCGTGCGCACCGTGAAGGGATTGGGATAGGTGCCGAGCAGATTCAGGGAAAAGTGCTCCGCCACCTGGAACGGAAACTCCTGCGGCGGGGCCGCATTGCCGCTGCAATCGCTCGTGGTGACGAGCAGGGTGTGCCGCCCCGGCTGCAGCTCGGGATGGAGCGTCAGGGGGATGAGATTGCCGTCGGCCATTGAATCGGGCAGCGACCAGCTCTCCCGCTCCAGAGGCTGTCCATCGAGAGTAAGCTCTGTCTTGCCGGCGGCGAGGTCGATGCCGTTGGCGTCGCGCAGGCGCAGGGCGATCGCGGCGTCGCTGTTCACCCAGGCATCGGCCGCAAACGGCCGGCCGTCAAAAGCCACCTCCATCTCCGGCGCGCGGCTGTCCGCGCTCCAGAGCAGGGTGTAGAGCCCGGATTGGCTGATGGTTGCGGCGATGCGGGATTCCTCTTTTCGGGACGCCAGTCGGACCCATTTGCGCGTGGCCGGAGCGAAATAAAAAAGATCAGCGGACGCGAAGGAGGCGGGCAGGCTATCCGTGGCGGCAGCGGCTAACGACAACAGGATACCCTGATCAACCGCATCGGCCGGAGCGAGCTCGAGCGCATAGACCGGGATCGTGGGGCTGGCGGAAAAATCAGGCTGATCAGTAATCTGTGCAGCGCCGCGGCGCTCGACCCGGAGGGTCGCGGGCTTGCGGACGGAACGGCTCGAGGCGATGCAGGCAGTGCGCGCATCGAGCCAAAGCGTATCGGCCCCGCCCGCTTGAAAGTGAAAGCCGGCGCCGGGATCGAGGGCAAAAACCGGCGGCGTGATCTGCGCTCGGGTCTCCTGGCGGCTGGCCTGGCCGCTGTCAAGGAGAAACCGCACCGGCCACTCACCGGGATCGGTCAGAACGGTAAAAGCGGCCGTGGCGCCGGCGCAGGCGGCCATTGCCACCGTGTCCGCGGCCAGGCGGTGCCAGCCCTCCCCGGCGGCATCGCGTTGCTCCAGCGTGATGCTGACCGTGCCCGCGCCATTCCCCCAGTTCATCAGCGGCAGATAGAGGATCGGACGCTCGCCGCCACCCCAGCTCAGCCGGTTGGTCAGCGCCTCGACGTTCATCCGTCCCGAAGGCGTATAGGTGTAGGTGGAGGAAAGCAGCGCATCGCCATCGGCGAAGCGGGCGAGAAATTCGCACGCAAGGCGCGGCACCCCCCAGCTTTTTACCGTCAGGCGGTACCAGCCGCTGCCGGCGGTGCGCATAGCCAGGGTATCGCCGCGGAAAAGGCAAAAGACCGCCGCGGGCAGGTCGCGGCTGCGGAGTTGCACCAAGAAATTCAAAGAGTCGGCCGCGCCGGGCAGGACCCGCAGCGAGTCGAAATAGCCGCGGCCAAAGGAAAAGGCCGCCGCGCCATGGCTTTGCTGCAGGCCGAGAGCGTCGACGCCATAAAAGCGCACGATGCCGCGGCCGCCGGTGCCGGCGGTCGGAAGGGCCAGGCGAAAGTCGCTTTGACCGGTGGCGACGCTCAGCTGCCCCACCTCTGCCGCCCGGCCCGGTTCCAGCTCGATCTGGACCGTGGCGCTGCCGGAGGCAAAGGGCCACTGCACCCGCGCCTTGAGGGTGTCGCCGGCGGCGAGCAGGGGAGTCTCCAGGGCGACCTCGGCCTGCGCCGCGGGCAGGCGCAAGCGCTGCGCCGGATCGCCGAAGAGGGTGTATTGATTGATCTCGGCATGCGCGATGGCGCTGCCCATGGCGCCGGCATAATAGCGGATTTTACCGGCCGTCACCACTTCGCCCAGGGTGGCCGCAGGATGATCGTATAGATAGGCCATGATCGCGGCTTGCAGCTCGTCATCGTTGTCGCGCCAGCCGAAGCCGCTGGCGCCGAGAAAGGCCATGGTGCCCTTTTCCGCGGTGAAGAGCATGGTCTCAGCCAGATTGGCACCGGCGGGCTCCTCGAACGCGCCGGTAAAGCAGGTCATGCTGAGGATCAGGGGATACCGCCCCTGGTTGTGCAGCGCAGCGACATCCTCCAGTCCCATCAGGGCGTCGTCCGACCAGATGGCGCCGCCGCCATGGCCATGAAAATTGATGACCCCACAGCCCTGATCCATGAAATCGAGGAGTTCCGGGGTGCTGCCGTAAAAGGGATCGGGCGAGAGCGCCGGATCCTTGAGGGTGAAGAGCATGGCCGGCGACCATGCGGAAGGAACCTGCCGCACCAGGGCCTGGCCTTTGCTACGGAATTCGCTGCCGTTGCCGCCGATGAAGAGGAGGCGGTTGTGCCACGCTCCGCTCTCGGCGTTGGTCTCGTGGGCGATGATCTTGTCGACGACGGTCTCGAGCTGCTCGGGCGTTCGCGCCGGCAGCCGGCCGAGCAGAAGGTCCGGGATTTCATCTTCTCCGGCCAGCAGGCTGTACCAGTGATCGCTCGAGGCGGCGCCGTAATTGAGGGTCTGCCGCATATAAACCGGGACCAGGTCGAGGGTATCGCCCTGCACCGGCTGCCGCTGGTAGGAACCGTCTCCGGCCAGCAGCACCCAGGTCAGCGGCCAGCGCTGCACCGCCCACTGCAAAAAGGCCTTGATGGCCAGGGGTGAGCGGCGTCCCTGATTGAGATAGGCAAAGATATCCTCCACGGCCACGCCCGCCGGATGCAAGCCCTGGCTCTGGCGGTGCTGCATCAGCCTGGTCAGGGCCGGCGCCGCCAGAAAGATGCGCGGGGCCAGTACCAGCCAGTCGATATCGCTGCGCGCAGCGGGCTGCCACTGCGGCTGCACCACCTCGATGCGCACGGGGCTCTTTTTGGCGGCGGCGGCGACGGCGATATAGCGCACCGCGTGCGAGGGCGCAGTATCGAAAAACTCGGCGCGCACCGAGCGGCGGCCGTCGCTGCCCGTGGCCTCGGCCATGGCCGCGCCGATGATCCGGCTCACCCCGAGTTTGTATATCTCCACCGTCGCATCGGCGAATCCCTCCAGAGAAAAATGGAAGAGGCCCGGCTGCTTGTCCGCAGGGATGGTGAATTCAAGCCATCCGCCCTCTGCCCGGTAGAGCCGTGGATAGGTTACATCGAACCAGTTGAGGGCGATGTAATCGGTCCGCGCGGGATCGAATTCATTGACCACCGTCAAGGTATTGGCGCTGGAATTCAGGGCGGCGGCGAGCAGGCCGTTTTCATCGCGGCTGCGTAGATCGAGGAGGCCCTGGCGTTCGCCGCTGCCGCGCGCGGCAAAGCGGTCATTGAGATAGACCGAGGCCTGGTGCAGCTCCTTGTTGGTCAACGTCCGTCCCGTCAACATCACCCGGACCTGAACCGGGAGGAGGGAACCGGCATCGGGAGCGTAGAGCGCAAAGGGATAACTGCGCTTACTGCCGGCGGAGATGCCGCTGTCATAGAGCCAGTGATCGCGCAGCGAGTCGGGGAAGGCGATGCCGTCAAAATGTTCGAAAAAATTATCCTGCTCGACGTGCACGGTTTGATAAAAGGAATAGGGGATCTGCGGGGTTTGGCCGGAGGCCGCTGCGCTTTCGCTGTACTCCTCCTCCATGCGGGGCCCGGCCTCGCCGTCCCAGCCGAGCCAGTAGACGTTGGTGCTGCTGTAGGGGTCCTGATAGAGGTCCGGGGTTGCGGCCGGGGCATTGAGCCGCAACCCGGTGCCGTAGAACTCGATGCTCTCGCCGGCTTCCATCTCGCTGTCCCCGTCGCCGTGGAAGTAAAAGGGAACCGCGGTGCCGCCGCAGCTCAGGCGCAGGCGTTTGACGTCGATCCGGAGGAGATCGAGGCCCGCCTTGCGCAGCGCCGCACCGCTAACCTTGTACCAGCCATCCTCGTCGACGGACATTTTGATATGTCCGGGGGCGGCAAAGCTCTCCCCGACTGCGCCGGCCGCGCTCAGCTGCGCCGCAGCGCCGGCGAACGAGAGGTCGCCCATCGCCGCCGCGGTGCCCGGGCGCACGAGCGCCGGCCGCGTCCCTGCTCCGCTCAACTCGAGCCGGAGCGAGGCGATCCGGGTCAGCGTATGCGCCGCGGCATCATAGCGGCAGGGAAAGACGCGCAGGAGCCAGAGATTCTGCCGGCCGGAGCGGCCCAGCGCGACAATCTCGGCCGCTACCGCCGGCCCGGAACGGTTCTCGCGCTGCCATTGCGCGGTGGGGACGGCCTCCCCCGTGACGGGGGCATCGACGCTGCAAGCAAGAGGCGCGATGACGATCGTCGTATCGGGTTGTTCAGAAATTACGCGCAGCGAGAGGGATGCCACCGGCCAGTCGAGCAGCAGCGTCTGGACAGGGAGGGCCGGCAGGGCCAGGTCCTGGAGCAGGGGGGCGCCGGTGCGAAACCGGGTTAACGGGCCGGAGGCGGCAGAAAGGGTATCGAGGGGAACGGCGGGCGGATCGACCTGGAGGAGAAGCCGTTCAGGGCTTTTTTCGACAACGTGGTACCACACCCCGGTTGCACCCGAAAGCAGGCCACACCAGGCCAGCAGGATCAGGCACGACACGAAAGTGCGGGATGTATGAGAAACATGAACCATGGTCATCAAAGGTTGCATCACCGGGCGGCTTCAGGCCAGCAGCTGCGAGACAGTTCGTCGGTCCCAGACAATATATCCAAAACGGCAAAGAAATCCAACCTCTTTCGCTCAGGTGTTGGCTTTCGACCGTATAAACAAGTACCTATGCGCGTCCTGGATTGCGGAAGAGTTTTTGCAACCTCCTGCCTCGTCCCCTTTGCCCTGCTCTGCTTTTTTTGCACCTCCGGCAGGGCGGAAGAAGTTATGCAGCCTATTCGCCGCCCAGGCTGAGGGAATCGATCATGCTCACTTTGGTGACATAGCGCACCGGCGCGAATCCGGACTGCACCTCTATCGGGAGCGGCGGGCGGTCATAGGAGGCGCGCACCTTGCGGATCAGCCGAGCCCCGGCATGGACCACAAAGGCCGCCTGCAAACGCAGCGAATCCGGCGGCCCGCTGCGCCAGGTGAAAGCAAGTTCCTTGTCCTCGAGGCGGTATTTCAACGCACTTTCCACGCCGGAAATCTCGAGTGAATCCGCACGGATGGTTACTGTCACCGCCTGCCAGGGTTCCCGGCTGCGCAGCCGCCAGTCGATGTCGACCGTATCCTGCTCGCCGCCCGGCCGGCGCCGTTCGCTGCCGCCAATGCTCACCCAGTCCGCCTTGAAATGGAGCGGCAGTTCCGCCTGGTGGCTCCGGCCGCTGAAGCGGCGGTCGAGCGAATCGCTGTGGACTCGCACATCCTGAAAATAGTCGTTGCTCTGCAGAACGAGCTTGTCTTCGCCCTTGGGCAGGTCGTATTTGGCCTCCAGCAGCACGGCAGGCCGCCAGCAGGCGTCGTAGGCGGGCAGGCGGAAGACCGCCGCGGTCGCGCCGGCGAGCACCAGCACGGCGTAGACGCCGCCGCGCGGCCGCCGAAAGGCCACCATTCCGCGCCTGATGGCAGGGAGCCGCAGCACCAGCGCAGCCCAGCCCATGAGGAAGGGCAAAAAGAGCGCGAGGAGCAGTATCGTGATCATCCCGGTGGCCAGGGCCGCCTTCCAGAAGGTATCGATGGCCGCTCCGGCCTGGGCCAGGTTGCGGCCTATGAAGGCGGTCACCTCCGAGAAAACCAGCCGCAGCAGCGGCAGCGGCGCAAGCAGCCCGAAGAGGCTCTGCAGCCATTCCGGCCGCACCAGCAGGGCCAGGGCGAAAAAAAGCAAGCTGAGGCCGGGATAAAGCGCCAGCCGCGCGCTCGCAACGGCCGCGGTGAGGGTCAGTAGCGCCAGCAGGAGCAGGGCGCGACTCGCATAGAGATGCGGCTCAAGGTTCCAGCGCCAGCGCCGGGCGATCTGCAGCGCCAGCCAGAGCCCGCCGCCCGCCCAACACAGCATCAGCAGCAGATAGGGGACGGGATGGGCCAGCCAGGGATAGCGCACCCCCTTGATGAGCTGGATCAGCGCCTCGCTGCCCTGCGCAACCACAGCAATGACGAGGAAGAGCAGCACCAGTTTGAGCGGGGAGAAGCGGATGCGCAAGGCTTTTTCCACAACCACGCGCCGCCGGCGGCTGGAGATGAATGCCGCGGTGCCGGCCGCGGCCGCAGCCGCCAAAAGCAGCAGAACGACTCCGCGCGGAATGAAGAGGGGATGCCGGCCGATGGTATACAAGGTATAGTGGTCCAGTTGGCGCCCCGGCAAGCCCTGCTCCTGATAGTGGCTGAGCAGCGCGTCAATGAAGCGGCCGCACGCGCCGAGCTGCGCCCGGTCGAGATTGGCCGGCGTATCGAGACCGGTGTGTACGGGCGAGCTGTTGAGCCCGGTGGTAAAGTCGATCGCCGGGATGCCCGCGGCGAGAAAAGGCTCATGGTCCGATCCGGCGCCATCGGCCAGACTGTTATAGGCCGAAAAATGGGTCGGAAAGATCAGCGGGCTGACATCCTGCGCGCGGTTGATACGGAAGGCATCCCGCACCAGCCAACGCGGCGTCTGCGCCTTGCGGTTCTCGAGAAGCGTATAGATCGGCCCCGCGCCGCCGGTCATGTCCGCCGAGATCATCAAGCCGATGCTGTCGATCCGGCCGAAGTGGTCGACGAAATACTGCGAGCCATAGAGCCCCGCCTCTTCGCCGCCGAAGGAGAGAAAGATCATGGTATAGTGTCGCGGGCGCTGGCTCCACAGGCGCGCCAGCTCGAGTGCCGTCGCGCTCCCCGAGGCGTTGTCGTTGGCGCCGGGCGAGTTGTCGGGCGCCGAATCAGCGTGGCCGCCGACGGCTAGGCAGGTATCCGACGCGCCCCTGAAAAGGCCCACCGCAATGCCGCTGCTGGTATTCAGAGGAAACTTGTCTCTCGCAACCCGGTTGAACGGCATCACCCAGGCGGAGTCAGCACCATAGTGCCGGAATTTGTCGGCCACCCAGGCCAGGGCCTGCTGCTCCTGCGGCGAGCCCATCGGCCGCGGGCCGATCTCCTCGCACAGATAGCGGATGTGGGCATAGACACTGTCGGCGCTGAAGCCGCTTTGAGCGAATGCCGCCGGGACCCAGATCAGGAAGAGAATCACGCCAAACTTGCAGTACCTCACGAGTCACCTCATTTCAGAGTGCGTGTGCAGGAAATCCCGTATACCGGTCAATGGCCATGCTGACGCAGCAGGGCGATGATATGCTCCTCGAGACTCGCCGCGCCCGCGCCGGAGCGCCAGGCTGCGGCCTCCACATCGGCCAGGATGCGGCCGGACTGCAACACCACGTAACGGTCGCAGATCTTTTCGATCACCTCGAGCACATGGGTCGAAAGAATCACCAGGCCGCCCCCCTGGACGTATTCCCGGAGCATCTGCTTGATCCCGTAGGCGCTCTCGATGTCCACGCCGTTCAGGGCCTCGTCGAGAAAGAGCACGGCGGGCTCGCCCATGAACGCGGCGGCGATGGCCAGTTTCTTTTTCATCCCCAGGGAAAGGTCGCTGGTCCGTTTATCCTGTTCTCCCTCCAGTCCCACCCGCTGCAGCAGGCGGGCGCTCTCGTCCGCGATCCGGCCGGGATCGACCTTTTTGACATGAGCGACGAAGGCGAGAAATTCCCCGGCCGTGAGCCAGGGATAGAAAAAAGGCTGTTCATGGACGTAGCCGATGCGGTATTTATAGGCGAGATTCTCCTGGTAAATATCCCTCCCGCCGAAGCGGATGGAGCCGCGGGCGGGCCGGAACTGCCCGGAGAGAGCCAGCATCAGCGTGGTCTTGCCGGCGCCGTTCGGGCCGATCAATCCGGTAAGCGCGCCTGCGGGGAGGGTCAGCGACAACTCTGTCAGAACAGGCGAGGAATCGTACCCAGCCGCGATGGCCCGGGCCTCCAGATGCGATGTGGTCATAGGGAATTATCCTTTGGCTGTGGGATCGGCCGAAATCCGGTAGTAGCGCACGGCGGCCAGGCGGCGCGCCGGCAGCAGCACAAGGAGCGCGAGGAAGAGCGGATAGAGCACAAAAAAGAGCGCCGACAGCACCAGCGCACCCAGCAGATACCAGGTATAGCGTGTTTGCGCCCCTTTCAGATCGGGATAAAAGCCGGGCGCCAGCTGCGCGCCGCAAAGCAGCATCGCGCCGCCGGCAAGAACGGCCCGGAACCAGAACCTGGCCGCCAGCGGCAGCGACCAGATGGCGACCAGGGTGCCGGTGACCAAAAATACGGCGGCGAGCCAGAGCGCAGCCGGAAGGAGCACCGCCGCAAGCCAGGGCAGCGTCTGCACGGGCAGCGCGTGAACGATCGCCGGCGGTTCTTCCCCGCTCGCCAGGCTCTGCATCGAGAGATAGACAAAAACCGCCGTATAGAACAGGGTCAGGACCAGGAGAACCGCGGCGCGATCCTCGGGCAAGGGATTGTTCATCGCAGCCAGATAGGCGAGCGCGATAAAGATCCCGGTCAGGTAAATGATCCCCTTGCCGGCCTGGCGCCGGGTGCGCAGCAGATTTTTCCAGAGCCAGGGACTCAACCATGACGGCCAGGGGGAGGCTGCGGCTGCAGCAACCCGCCGCGTCTGGTTCTGTGGCGCATGCCAGAGGCCATGCGCGTGGTGCCAGCGCTCAAAGAGGCGGCCGTTCAGCCAGATGCCGGCAGCAAGGCCTCCCAGACCGGAGAGCAGCACCAGCCAGAAGCGGAGGCCGGTGACGAGTCCGGGCTCGGCGACAGCAGCCATGACCGCAATCATGAAAAGCACGAGGGCCGGCAGCAGAATCCACGCCTCGGTTTTGTACAGCAGATTGGCGCAGCGGCGGCCCTGCGCCATCAGCAGGAGATGCGCGGCATGCACCGCGACCAGCACGGCTGCATGCAGGAGCAGGGCCACCAGCGTAAGCCGGCAAAGAAACGGCACCGGGGCCAGGCCGGCCAGTCCGGCGAACAGCACCCCGCAGCAGGTCGGCACCCAGAGCGAAGCGCTCCACTCGCGCAGGAGAAAATGGCGATAGAGGCCCGGGCCCTGCAGCGGCAGGCTGAACAGATAGAGATACTCCTCCCGGCGCTGCGGATTCCGGCGCAGGGCGGTCGTATACCAGCCCGCGCAGACCACGCAAAAGACCAGGAAGGCTTCCTTGAAAAACTCAAGATAGGCATCGCCGCGGGGCCGGGCAGCCAGCGCGGCGCCGCTGCCGCCGACGGCGGCCAGCACTAGGACACCCAAAACAAACCCCGCCGCCGCTGCCAGGCGGATTCCGCGCGTCCGCCGCGAGCGGCGGCACAAGATCAGTTCCGTGATCAATCCCGCAGGCCTCCATTCCCGTTCACCCGTGTGCCGCGCCCACAGGCCGTCCGCCCGCGCAGCACCACGGTTTGGCATGTTTACGGCTGCAAGCCGGTCAGGTTTCGCAATTTCTGTGACCCGGCACAATGCCCCTCTCTCAGGCCAGTGAAAAACCTCTTCAATTATACCCGAATCCGCACTTTTTTGTTGCATCCGGCGCCAAAAATGTGTATCAATTAAGTAGGCAACGCCGGGCATCGTGGCGATCCGGCGCCCGAAAGGAGAGGGTATGAAAACCGACCTTCACTATCACCAGTACTACGTAGCCCCGCCCGAGGATCTGGAAAAACTCGCCGACTCGGTCGAAAAGCTAGTGGGCCAGCTCGACGATCCCCAGTACCAGACCGTGTTGCACATCCTCGCCCTGCGCCGCCCCTGGCGGCCCCGGCATACCGGCTGGGTCAATGTTCTCGACCAGCTCCTCCATTTCGCCTATGCGGCGGTCGTCTTCCTGCCGGCCTTCCTCTGGCCCGCCTGGTATACGGCCGGCCTGGGCGGCCTCCTCCTCGGGATCATCCGCGAATGGGAACAGTGGAAGGAACTGGACCTGAAAATCCCGATGATCTGGGACCGGCTGCAGGATGCCCTCTTCTTCGCCGCGGGCGCCATCGCCATATACTTTGTCCATCAGGCCCTCTTCCAGTGAGCCGCCGATAAGAGCCCTTGACCCGGAATCTCACATGCGCCTTGCCCATCTCTCCGACCTTCATCTCGGCCTCTCACCGGAACGCGATGCCCTCATCGTCCGGCGGTTTGAGGAGCTCGCCGCGCTCCGTCCCGATCATCTGGTGATCAGCGGCGACCTGAGCCAGCACGGCCGGGAGGCGGAGTGGAGCGCTCTGCGCACCCTCCTGCAGCAGTACGGCTGGTATGATCCGGCCCGGTTGACGGTCATCCCGGGCAACCACGACCTCTTCTCCTTTTTCTTCGAGGATTTTCACTCCGGCAGCGACCTCTATGCCCAGTGGCGGCGGCTGCCGCGCACCGCCCGCGGCATCTACCGCTACGGATGGGAGGAGTACCATCAGGATCTGGAACGCTTCCACCAGGCTTTCGCCGGCTTCTCCCGGGACCACCTGACCCTGCAGGAGACCGGCGCAGCTCCCTTCCCCTTCATCAAATTGATGCAGGAGAACGTTGCGCTGATCGCGATCGAATCGAACCGGCTGCTGCCGCAGCTCCGCTCCAACACCGCCTGTTCGAAGGGGTGGATCGATCTCGAGAGCACGGCGCGCATCCTCGGCCACCCCGCCTTGCAGAACCGGACGCGGATCCTCCTGCTGCACCATCATCTCATGCCGGAACGGCTGGTGGCGCAGCACAAGGGCCGACGCTTCGCCACCATGACCCGGATCGTCAACCGGGCGGAGCTGGTCGAACTGCTCGGGTCATTCCGGATTGATCTGGTGCTGCATGGCCATTATCATGAGCACGAGGTCTATCAGATCGGGGCCGCCATCCCGGTCGTCAACAGCGGTGGATTCGGCCGCTGGCATCTCATCGAAATCAAAAACGCATCCATCACCATCCACTCCCGTGAATCGGAGTGAAGCCTGTGCCGCTTTACCCGGTTTCGCCGTATGGTACCTTCGGAGGCCTCTGATGAAATCACACCTGATCTGCTCCATCCTTCTGGTCGCTGCCCTTTGCCTGGCGCAAACGGACTGGAAAAATCCCGATCTTCCCGCCGCCAGCCGTGCCCGGGATCTCGTCCGCCACATGACCCTTGCCGAAAAGATCTCCCAGATGCAGAACAGCGCCCCGGCCATCCCCCGCCTTGATATCCCGGCCTACGATTGGTGGAGCGAGGCACTGCATGGCGTAGCCCGCGCCGGCATCGCCACGGTCTTTCCCCAGGCGATCGGCCTCGGCGCCACCTGGGATGAGGATCTCCTCCACCGCGTCGCCACAGTGATCAGCGACGAAGCCCGCGCCAAACACCACGAATTTGTCCGCAACGGAAAACGCGGGATCTATCAGGGACTCACCTTCTGGTCGCCCAACATCAATATCTTCCGCGACCCGCGCTGGGGCCGCGGCCAGGAGACCTACGGGGAGGATCCCGTGCTCACCGGCCGCCTCGGCGTGGCCTTCGTTCACGGCCTGCAGGGCGACCATCCCCGTTATCTCAAAACCGTAGCCACACCGAAGCATTACGCCGTACACAGCGGCCCGGAGCCCGAACGCCACGGCTTTGACGCCCTCGCCGCGGAGCGCGACCTGCGCGAAACCTACCTGCCCGCCTTTGAACAGTGCGTGCGCGAGGCCGGCGCCCAGTCGATCATGTGCGCCTATAACCGCTATGAAGGCGAGCCCTGTTGCAGCAGCACCTTGCTGATGACCGACATCCTGCGCCGCGAATGGGGATTTGACGGCTACATCGTCTCAGATTGCGGGGCGATCTCTGATATCTTTTATGGCCACAAAACAACCCCCAGCCTCGCGGAGGCGGCGGCGCGCGCCGTCAAGGCCGGCTGCGATCTGAGCTGTGGTGATGAATACGCCACCCTGGAGAAGGCGGTCGACCAGGGATTGATCCGTGTGGAGGAAATTGATGCGGCCGTGGAGCGACTCTTCACCGCCCGCTTCCGTCTCGGCGAATTCGATCCGCCCGAGCGGGTTCCGTTCGCCCAAATCCCCTATACGATGAACGACCGGCCGGAGCACGATCAGCTGGCACTCGAAGCCGCCCGCGCCTCACTGGTGCTGCTCAAAAACGATCACAACGCACTGCCGTGGCCGAAAACCCTGAACAGGATCGCCGTCATCGGCCCCAACGCCGACAACGTCGAGCTCCTCCTCGGCAACTATAACGGCACGCCCTCGCATCCGGTCACGCCGCTGCAGGGGATCCGCGACAAGCTCGGGCCGCAGACGGAGGTCCTCTATGCCCCGGGGTGCGTCCTGGCCGAGGGCATGACCGCGGTTGAAACCGTCCCGGCCACGGCGCTGTTCCTGCCCGGGAAGGGCCGCCGCAACGGCCTCCAGGGGGCCTATTTCGCCAACATGAACCTCCAGGGCAAACCGGCGCTGGTCCGCGACGATCCGGCTCTCGACTTTGCCTGGGAGGAGGAGGCGCCGGGCCCGGGAGTGCCCAAAGACGAGTTTTCGGTGCGCTGGAACGGCGTGCTGCGGCCGCCGCAATCCGGGACCTATCAGCTCGGCATCAGCAGCGATGATGGATTCCGTCTCTACATCGACGGCAAGCTGGTTGTGGAAGACTGGACGCGCCACAGCCTCAGCACCCGGACGGCACCCATCGACCTCAAGGCCGGCCGCGACTACCGCCTGCGGGTGGAGTACTTCCAGAACCGCTGGAGCGCCATTGCACAGCTCGTCTGGCAACTGCCCGGGACCGATCAGCGCAAGGAGGCCCTGGAGACCGCCCGCAAGGCCGACGCGGTGCTCCTCTGTCTCGGGATCTCACCGCGTCTGGAGGGCGAGGAGATGAGCATACAGGTGCCGGGATTCTACGGCGGCGACCGCACTAGCCTGGATCTGCCCAAACCCCAGCAGGAGCTGATGGAGCAGATCGCCGCCCTCGGCAAGCCGGTGGTGGTGGTGGTGCTCAACGGCAGCGCCCTGGCCGTGAACTGGGCGGACCAGAACATTCCGGCCATTCTCGAGGCCTGGTATCCCGGGCAGCGCGCCGGCACCGCCATCGCGGATGCGCTCTTCGGGGATTACAACCCCGGCGGCCGTCTGCCGGTCACGGTCTACCGCTCCGCCGACCAGCTGCCGCCGTTCACCGAGTATGCCATGGCCGGGCGCACCTACCGCTACTTCATCGGCGAGCCGCTCTACCCCTTCGGGCACGGACTCTCCTATACCACCTTCGACTATAGCGATTTCAGGGTGCCGGAGCAGGCGCGCGCCGGGGAGAGCATGAGCGTGCAGGTAACGGTAAAAAACACCGGCGCGCGAGCGGGAGATGAAGTGGTGCAGCTCTATGTGCGCGACGAGAAGGCCTCAGTCCCGGTGGCGATTCGCGCGCTGGCGGGCTTCCGGCGGGTGCACTTGCTACCGGGGGAAAGCCGGGTCCTCTCGTTTCTGCTGACCCCGCGGCCCTTCAGCCTGATCGACGGCGCGGGCAAGCGGATGGTTGAACCGGGCTGGTTTACGCTGAGCATCGGCGGCAAGCAGCCGGGATTTTCGGGCCATGCCGACAATCCCGGCACGGCGGTGCTGCAGGCGCGGGTGGAGATGACCGGGGAGAGTGCGCCGGTGCAGTAGCATCGGCGCACACCACTGCTCTCGCGCCAGCAACACACTCGCGTCAGTTAGCTCTCGCGCCGACCCGGGCTGCGCGCGGCCAAAAACGCTCGCGCCAGCGACACCGCTCGCGCCAGTAAAACTCTCGCGCCAACCCGGACAACGTCCGGCCGAAAACTCTTGGCGCCAGCTATACTGCTCGCGCCAGCAACACACTCGCGTCAGTTAGCTCTCGCGCCAACCCGGACAACGTCCGGCCGAAAACTCTTGGCGCAGCTATACTGCTCGCGCCAGCTATACCTCTCGCGCCAGAAAAACTCTCGCGCCGACCCGGGCTACTTGACCAGTTGCTGAAAGCGGGGATCGCTGCGCAGCGCCGCCATGTCATTGTCCTGGTACGCCTGTTTTTTAAGCTTTTCGTTAATAGTAACGGCATGGCGCAGCGCCACGAGGGATTCTTCTCGCCGGCCGGCAGCGAGGCGGATCACTGCCAGGTCATAGAGCAGCTCGGGATTCTGCGGTGCTAGGAGCGCCGCGTGTTCGATCTTGGGCAGGGCGGCTGCGAACTGCTTTTGGGTGAAGAGGGTCCAGCCCTCGTTCCAGGCATAGTTCATCTGGGCATAATCGAGCAGCCGTTTCAGTTCGAGGAAGGGGTCGGGATGGTCATCGACGCGGATGTCGATGGCGCGGTCGGTGAAGCCACCATAGCCGGCACCCTCCTTGACGACCAGCAGCGCCGCCGACTGGCGGCCGCGCGAATCTCCGCCCGCAGTATCTCCCGCCTTCAGCGCCGCATAGAGGCGCTCCGCTAGGGTGCCTTTGACTGTCAGAAAAGCCTTTTCCATCTCGATCACCACCTGCTCGCCGGTGAGAATGTTGCCTTGCAGGGCATAGTTGCGGCCGCTGCGCCCGCCTGCCCAGGGGATGCACGCCTTGCCGGTGTAGGTGACCGACTGGCCGTCCGCCGCGACCATGCCCACCTGCCGGTGTTCGGGATCGTCATCTCCGCGCAACAGCACCGTCAGGGCTTCCTGCGGCGTCAATCCCTGCTGCATCAAATCCAGCCCCCGCCAGCCGAAGGTGGTGTTGCAAAAGGACTGCGTCGCCACCGCTCCGGCGCCGGCGCGCGCCCACGGCACCACACTCCCGACCGCAAAAAACCGCGAGGCAACCGCCACACCGCACTCGCCGCTGAGTGAGTCCCGCGCAACGATGGAGAAGGTGGCGATCGGCTGCCCTGCCGAGGCGTGCGCCGCGGTGCCGCTGTAAAGCAGTGCCGGCAGCAGGTTCAAAACCAGAAAAAACCGGCGCAACAGGCTATTCATAGAGCCTCCTATCTTGGCGTGAGATGCCTGCCAGGTGTAGTGTAACCAATGCCCGGGCCAAAATCAAGCAAAAATCCATCGAGAAGGCAGCAACTTTTCGCTCTGAAATGAGTCTTACCAATGAGACCATAGGAAGGCCCAAAAATGACGCAAGAGTTGGAGCTGGCCAGCAGATTCTCCGCCGGAGAGGCCGCCGCCTTTGTCGCCCTCTACCATGCCCACAAGAAAGCCATTTACGCCTTTTGTTTCAGGCTGCTTGGGGACAAGGATTCGGCCATGGATGGTGTTCAGGAGGTTTTTCTCCGCGCCTGGGAAAACCATCGCCAGCTGCGCGATCCGGCACGGTTCAGGAGTTGGCTCTTCAGCATAGCCCATCACTATTGCCTGACTTCAATGCGCCGCAGAATTCCGCTGTGGAAGGGGGCGCAAGGAACCGCTGACGAGCCGGCTGTGGACCCTGCCGATTCCCGGGATGAGGAACTGCAGCTACTCCAGGCAGCCCTGGCGCGGCTTCAGCCGGAGGATCGCGAACTCGTCGTGCTGCGCGAATTTCAGCAGCTCCATTATCAAGAAATAGCGGCGATCACCGGAATGACACTCAGCGCAGTCAGGTCCAGGCTACACAGGGCCAGACACCGCTTGTTCGACATATTGAAAAAACTATCATTTACGGAGATAAAATGAAGGCGTGTACGGAGATGTGCGGCCGGATCGACCGCTGGATCGATGACGAACTCGATGCGGCCGACGAGCTTGCGGTCTTGATCCATTTGGCTGATTGCAGCGAATGCCGCCGCTATTTTCGGTCCATGAAAAAAATAGCGCGCCTGGCCCGGCGTGAGGAAATTGAGTTCCCGCAGGAGATCGACCAGCGCTTTTTGCTGCGCTGGTCCAAACCGGAGTCCCGCGCCGGGAGGGAGGTGCCTCTCTGGCGGCGGCCTGCACCCGTGCCGGCTTTTGCCCTGGCCGCACTCATCCTGCTGCTTCTTGTCACTGTATTCTTCAGCGGCCGCTACCTGGAGCAACGCAACGGCGCCGTCCCGCCCTCGCTCCCTTTCGGCTCCTCCCCGCTGGCCTATGAATTGCCCCCGCTGGATATCTGGTCCAGTGAAGGTCCGGCCGCTCCGGCGCACGCCGGCGCTTCTGCTGCAGATGAAATGGCAGCAGCCCCGTTCCGCAGTCCCCGGCCGCTCTATCTGGCGACACCCGCTTTCCCAGCCAGGGCCCGTGAGCAGGGATTGGAGGGAGAGGTCTTGCTGGCAGCCCTGATCGATGCGGAAGGACATCCAGCCAACGTTCAGGTTCTGCAGAATATCCCGGCCATCAAAGAATTCGCAGAACAGGCGGTTACCGCCCTGACACAGAGCCGGTTCGCGCCCAGCCTGCAATACGGCCGGCCCGTACCTTCTCGGGTCTTCATCGCTTATCGTTTTCATAACGAGCGGACCAGCCCGTTGCAGGAGTTCGCCCGGCAGTTCATCTAATCGATACATGCCTGGCTTCAGCGCCAGGCGCAAACCGGATTCCCTTTATCATCTGAAAGGAAATGTGCCATGAAAACAAGGATGGCCATCGCTGCTGCCGCAGTCGCGATAGCGCTCTCGCTGTACTGCCATGGACAGCGGTGCTCAGCCGCTGTGCTGGACCGATATATCCAGGCGTTCAATACCCACGATGAGGCCAAACTGCGCGCCATCGTGGCGGACACCGCGCATTATAACGGTCACAGCAAGGAACGCCGCCTGCTCATCGATCAAAACGTGCTCTCCTGGAAGCACCCCGTTACCTCCAACTCAGTGATGGTCGTGGGCGTATACAAGGGAGAGCAAGTCATTGTGGTGTGGACCAAGCCCCAGCTGCAGGATGGCGTCGTGGGTCCCTGGACCAGAGGCGTCCTGCTCTGGCCCCTTTGCGGCAGCGACAAGATCCTGGGGATGCGCAGCCAGCTGATTATCTTCGACAAAGAGATCCAGGCTATGGTGAAAGGAGAGCCGCCGCAGGAGTAAGCGGCGGGGTGGGCGCGAGATCGTGGGGCGAGCAAATGGCGGGGTGGGCACGAGATTGGGAAGCGAGCAAGCGGCGGGGTGGGCGCGAGATTGTGGGGCGAGCCCCCGCACACTCGCTCCCACCCGGAATCCGGGCGGGAGCGAGATGGGGGAGATTCTACTTCAGCATCACCATCTTGATGGTACGCTGGCTGCCACCGCTGCGGAAGCAGGCGAAGTAGAGGCCCGATGGGGCCATCTCGCCGCGATCGCTGCGGCCGTCCCACTGCAGCCGGTGCTGTCCCGCCTGCAGCAGGCCATCCTGGAGCACGCGCACCTGCCGTCCCAAGCCGTTGTAGATCACCACCTGCACCGCCCCTGCCGCCGGCAGATCGAAGGCCAGAGTGGTGGTGGGATTGAAGGGATTGGGATAGTTCGGATGCACCGCAAAGTGCTCGGGAAGGGCCGCCGGTTTCTCCTCAACGTCCGCGATCACATCCGACAGCGCCCCTTCGCTCAGATGAAAGTCGATGCCCGAAACGATCGCGCCCTCCGCCACCTGGACCGGTGCCGCCGTGGCGGGAATGGTTTCCGCCATAGGCATCGGCAGATAGATCGGCAGTAGAGCCTGATCATAGCCGCTCGGCACGCCATAGGCGAGCAGCTGCAGGGCAAAGGCATTGACATCGAGCTCCAGCCGCGCCGGCGCCGCCGCATACCATTGATCGGCATAAACCGTCATCTGCAGATCGAAGAGGCTGGTCAGATCGCCCAGGCCGCTGCCGAAGAGCAGGCCCATATAATCGATCTCCGAACCATCGCTGGGCGCCAGGGTATTGTAAACTCCGAGCAGCTGATCCGCCAGCCCGAGAACGGAGCTGATTGCGTAGGTACGCAGATAATAGTCGCCCGGCCGCAGGCCGGAGATGGCGTACTGGCCGGTCTGGCTGATCACCGCGCCTGTAGCCAGATCCATGTCGCTCATGCTCAGGCCGGCGGGATGGCCGGTCGCATCATAGGCGATGACCAGGGCCCGCGACAGGGGCAGCGTGGTAGCGAAATCGCTCACATTCCCGGCGATGGCGCCATTTCCCTTTTCAAGCGTAATATCGCACTGCACCGTCTCGCCATAGCCCACCGTCACGGTGCGGCCGGCGGTATCGAAGGTACCGCCTCCGCTGTACCAGGTCGCCGCGTAGGGAGCCACCGCCGGCAGGGCGAGGATCTTGTAGGTGCCGGGCAGGAGATGGTCAACCCGGTAGCCGCCGTTGAACTGGACGAAATCGAGGCTGGCGAGCTTGCCGCTCACGGCTTCGTAGACGACCACCGGAAAACCATCGAGCAGATCCGCGCCCGCCCGGATCGTTCCGCCCCCATCCTGGGGCAGGTCGATAAAGCCCTGGATCGTCGCCCCGCGCTCGACCTTGAAATCCACCCCCGCAACGTCGGTGTTGCCCACCGTTACCACCGAGGCGCTGTTGAAATCGCGCGCGCCGCCGTACATCTCGCTCAAGTAATTATTGAATCCACTGAAGGGTGCCAGGGCGAGAATCTTGTAGGTGCCCGAAGGCAGCGGGCCGAGCCGGTAATGGCCGGCGCTGTCCATTTGATTGTTGTGGATCAGCATGCCGAAAGAGAGATAGGGCATGGCGGAACTGTCGTTCAGGGCGAAGAGGCGATAAAAGCTCTTGCCGACATCGGTGCCGGCGTCAGAGATCCGGCCGCGGATCCATTTCGCCTTCTCCAGGACAAAGTTGATGTTTTTGGTCTCCCGGGGCGCGACCACCTCCACCGGCGTCGCCGCGGCTATGCTGAAGAGGTTGGCTCCGCCGCCGTACCAGGCATCGACGACCTCGCCGGCGTGGGCACCGGAAGAGATCTTGATCAGGTTCAACAGATTCTGGTTGATCAGCGTATCGGAGATCGTCCGGATCACATACTTGCCGCTGGGCATGCCGGCGATCTGATAGGCGCCGCTGGCATCGGCCTGGCCGATAAAGAGGTGGAGATTGCTGAGCCAGGGCTCGACGCTGAGTTCCTTGAGCGTGGCATCGATCGCCAAAACCCACACCCCGTCGAGGTTCTTCCCCTCCGCCGACTTGATGGTGCCGGAGAGAACACCCCCCGGTTCGAGAATGATATCATCCAGGACCACCTCTTCACCCTCATGCACGACGATCCTTTTCGCCTCGCCCGGTGTAGTCGCCCCCGCGTAATACTGTCCCAGATAATTTACGCCGCCGATGAGATTACCGAGCTGGTCATCGAGATAGAGGATATACTCACCGGCTGGAACGCCGGACAAGGAATAGGAACCCAGCAGGCCGAAGGAGAAACTGGCCAGCGAGGAGTCCGCTGCGTTAAAGAGGAACACCGTGGCGACGCTGAAGAGCTGCGCGGTATCGCTCCAGCGGTAGGAGCCCGAAATGGAGCCCGGTTTGGCTCCCGGCGGATAGGGCGCCAGGGTAAAATTGATCTCCGTGAGCTGGGCATCAAACGCGGGGATGGTGACCGTCTCGCCGGTCTCCCAGGTGGGATGGTTGGGGTACCAGGTTTGCATGTCGCCGCTCTCGGCCACTTCCACGGAGAGCTTGAATTCACCCACCAGGGGCACATGGATGCTGTACCAGCCGTCATCGGTGCCTTTTTCAACGCTATAGAGCGGCACGGCGGAGTTCTTGGCCGTGAAAACGAAGGAGAGCGTCAGCCCCTGCACCGGGGAGCCATCATCCCGGGATACCGTCCCGGTGATCTCGGCGCCGCTGCGCAGATCAAAATCGATCGCCGTCGTGAGCTGCCCATCGATCACCTTGACCTTCTCGGCCAGGCGCCAGGTATCGCGCACATCGAGGCGCAGCACCTGATCATTATAGATCTCGTCGACGTAGGCGTCGCTCGCCGTCAGCACATAATAGTCGCCGGCGGGCAGGTCGCGAAGGGTATACGTTCCTTCATTGCCATCGATGCTGGCATCGCCGCGGTAATAGCCATAGAGATCAAAAGCGACCACGCTGACGGGATACTCGGGGATCTCCCCTTCCCGGGTCACCTTGCCGGAAATCCCGGTGACAGCCGCCGCGGTCGTGCTTTTGGCCAGGGACGCCGGCCCGAGGGCCGGCCGCTGGGAGGCCCGCCAGGCGCGCATGAATTTCGGGATCAGGATCTCGGGCTGCTGCATGGCTTCGATGCGGGCGGTCAATCGCCGCTGTTCAGCCGCGGCATTCAGCCCCTGATCGATGGCCTGGGCGAAGGCCCTCTCGGCCTTGGCCATGGTCGCGCCCGCCGTTTGCACCTCCTGCTGCGTTTGCGCTGTTCGTAGAGCCGGGGCGACGCCCTGCGGCTTCGCCGCCTGCGCATGCTGCACCGCCAGGCCGCACAGGAGCACTGCGATCCATGTCACTCGTAGCACTTTTTTCATCTTGTCATCCCATCGTTAATGATCCAACCGTTTGTCTCTCCCCGGACGTAATGCTATAACACGGGGATAGAGGGATTCCATTTCCGGCCGGCACAAAAAAAGGGGCACGGTGTGCCCTTCTGCAGCTGGCTTGAATGGCCTTAATATAACGCCAAATAGCGCCGGAAAAGCTTGCGCCAGATCACTTTTTTCGTATAATGCGAAAAGGTCCCCGGGAGAGGTCAGCGCGCCCGGCAGCCGAGCCATTCCTCATCGTGGCGGATTTCGAGGAGGATAAATCCTGCGGCGGCGAGGGCGTCGCTGAACAGCGTCTCCTCCTCGCCGAGGATGCCGGAAAAAATGAACTCCGTGTCGGCCGGGAAGCGGCGGCGCAGCTCCGGCAGCATTTTGACGATGACATTACGCTGGATATTGGCCAGGACGAGATCAAAGGGCTGTGGCGGCAGATCAGCGAGTTCGCCGGCGAAAATATCCAGGCCGGTGTGCACGCCGTTGGCAACGGCGTTGCGCCGGGCGGTTGCGGCGGCTACGGGATCGACATCAAAAGCGACAATGGGCCCGGCGCCGAGCTTGGCGGCGGCGATGGCGAGAATGCCCGTGCCGGTGCCGATATCGAGCACCCGGGCCCCAGGGCGCAAACCGGCCTCCAGCAGCCGCAGGCAAACCCGGGTAGTGGAATGGGTGCCGGTGCCAAAGGCCATCTCCGGATCGATCTCGATCAGGCAGGGATAGAGCCGCGCCGGCGGCGCCTCCCAGGTCGGCTTGATATAGATCCTGGCGCTGATCTCAAAGCCGGTGTAGCTCTTCTTCCACTCGGCGTTCCAGTCGCGATCGGCGATCTCCGCACAGGTGATCCCGTCAGGCTGAACAGGATAGCCCAGCTCGGCCAGCTCGCCGAGATAGCGCCGGATGGGCTCCAGCAGATCGGTCCGGCCGTCCGCGAAATACGCGGTCAGGCCCCCTTCCTGCTCTTCAACCCCGGCGGCGCCGAGATCGAAAAGAAAGCTGGCCAGGGCCTCACTGCACTCCGTCGGGCAGGGAATCGTAATGGCAAGAAAGATCTCACGGGTAGGCATGACAGGAATCCTTTCGGGCTGGCGCCGGACTGGCGCAACGGGAATGGCCTCTAGGCGAATCCGCCTGAACAATATCTTCAATATACAAGGACATTACTTGCGCCCGACTGGCGCAACGGGGATGGCCTTATTGCGAATAAATCACCTGCAGCAGAACCCGGCCCACTTTTTCCAGGGAGACGGGCGAGCACTTGTCGGGCGTGTCGGCCAGGGTGTGCCAGGGGGGATAATCGAAATCGATGAGGTCGATGCAGGGGATGCCGCGTTCGAGCAGCGGCAAATGATCATCATAGACCGCGTAGCCCGGCTGCGGGATGAACTCCGTCACGCCGCTCCGGGCGGCCGCCTCCCAGACCTTGTCGACCACAGGCCGGGCGTACTGCAGCGAGTAGTGTTCCTGGTAGATATTCAGGTTGGCATCTCCAACCATATCCAGGAGAATCCCGAATCGCGGATGGTAGGAGGAGACCAGCGAACGGGCGAAGTGCTGTGCGCCCTTGGCGTAACTGCGTTCATCCCCTTCCGTCCCCTGGTCTTCCGCATCGAAAAGGACGATATCGACCCCGCAGCGCGGCGGCTTTTGCTGGAGCAGCCGGGCGATCTCGAGCAGCACGGCGACGCCCGATCCCCCGTCGTTGGCCCCGAGGATGGGCTTGGTGTGATTTTTGGGATCCGGGTCCTGGTCCGCCCAGGGGCGGCTATCCCAATGGGCGCAGAGGAGGATGCGCTCGCCCTTTTGCGGCTGAAAATTGGCGATGATGTTGCTGGCGCGGGCGGACTGGCGGGGCGAGCCGAAGGTATGGATAAAATCCTGGGTGGTCACCTCGCCGGCGGCGCTGCGCAGGGTGGCGAGCAGCCAGTCGCGGCAGCGCTGATGCGGGAGGCTCCCCGGGACCCGTGGGCCGAACTCACATTGCTTCTTGAGCTGTGCGTAGGCCCGGGCCGCATCAAAGGGGGGCGGCTCCTGGGCGCCGCAGGAGAGGCAAGCCCCAAGCAGCAGGCCGGTCACAGCTGATATTCTACCGCCTTTCATCAGACCTCTCCTCTCGCAACCGCCTAACGGCCGCGGATCGAAATGTTGACATTGATGCCGAATTCATAATAGGAGGTGTCCCCGATCAGTTTGTTGTGGGTCTTGCCCAGCTCGAGAAAGGCCCCGCCATTGACGCGCTCGGAAAAACTGTACTGCAGATCCGGTTTGAACAGCCACTTGCTGGTCTCAGCGGTGATTTCATAATCCCCGCGGGCGCGGCTCTTGCGCGTCGTATTGGCGCTCGAGGAGACCGTGACCTGCAGGTTGACGCTGTTCTTGAGCCGCATGTTCTTGAAGGGCCAGACCGGGATCGGGATACGGAAGTTGCTCTGCTTGCGGTATTGCGCCGAGACCGAGAGATCCTTCACGTTGGTCCTGGTCCCGCCGACGCTGTAGCCCGACGACAGTGAGGTGTTCTCCGACTGGGTATAACGCACGGACATGGTCATGCCGTTCTTGAAGCTCAGACTCATGCCTGCCAGCGGCGAGAATTTGGCGCTGCGGTCTTCTTTAGTGATGACTTCCTTGCCATTCTCGAAATTATAGGTCTGATCGAACTGGCCGGAGTAGCCGTGATCGAGGCTGACGGTCTGAATGTACTTTTTGATCAAAGGCAGTTTTTCAAGTCCGCTGATGCGCAAGGACCATTGCGGGAAGGGCATGTCGAGTTTGTCGCCATAGACCAGCCGGCTGTGGGAGCGCTGCCCGGTGGTGGTGGTGCTGCGGTTGAGCGAGGTGGTATTGTCGTAATTGAGTGTGACCTTGATGTTGCGCGAGATGCCGAATCCCGACGACACATGGACATTGTCGTTGGTGCTCGAAGAGTTGCGGTTGACACTGCTGCTCGACGCACCGGTGGAGGTTTCCATCGGCACCCCGAGGCTGTCCTGCAATCCCAGCATGAATCTCATCCCCGGCATCCGCGTGATGCCATAGGTCGTCAGATTTTCGCGCTTGTTATAGGTGACACTGAAGGGTTCAAAAAAGCCGAAAAAGTGACCGAAAAGCCCCATCACCGAAAAGCCGGAGCCGCCCTCCTTGGGGGCTTTTTTCTCCTTTTCCTTATCCTTTTTCTCGCCCTGGCCGGCATTTTGATCCTTGCCCGGCACCGGCCGCCGAGTTTGCGGCGCAGTCGGCCGGCGGCCGCCAGCCATAGCCCCGCCCTTGGGCTTGTAGACCGAGTTCCAGAGCGTTTCGAGATCGAGGGAGCCGTTCAGGCCCAGGGTCTTGGCCAGCTGGGCATTGCGCGCCTGCAGTTTTTGCTGGCGGTTGAAGCCGTAGCGGAACCCGGCGCTGTAGGAGAAATTGTTGGTCAGCCAGTTGAAGAGTTTGGGATTATAACTGATCTTGAAATTCTGGTTCATGTTGGTCAGGTAGCCGAGTTCGCCGCGCTTCCACATCATCCGCAGCGAGTCGGACGGGATGCCGTAGAGGTCGTTGGCATAGGTCCGGTTGAGATCGAAGGAGAGCGATTCGAAGATCTTCATCGAGCCGCCGATCGACGAGTTCACCGCATAGGAGCCGGTATTGGTTTCGACGCCGGTCCGGGTGAGCGAGAGGCTCCTGGTCTTGGTGCCGGAGATACGGCTGCTGAAATTCTGCGGGGTGAAAAAGAGTTTCATATCCGCCAGCTTGATCAGCCATTTGGCATCCCCGAGCCATTTGAACGGCCGGAAATAATTGTTGGGGCTGAAGGTGACATCCCAGCTCAGATCGGCGTTCTGGGTCTGGTTGGAGGTGGACTTCATCGTCGAATTGCTGCCCTCGTCACGCGATTCGCTATAGCTGGTGCGCAGCCGGTTGAGGACGTTCTTGACGATAAAATTCTTCGAGCGTGAATTGACACCGAGGCTGACGCTGTAGCCCTGGCGCTGGGTCACCGTGCGGATGGCGTCCAGGATCGAATCGGGCAGGGCATCGGTCACCTCGACATCGGTGCCGGGCTTGTATTTGGGCGTCGATTCGCTGTGGCTGTAATTGTAGCTCACCGGAATGGAGAGTCCGAGCTTGGCGGGAAGAAACTTGTCCACCTGCACGCTGGTGCTGAAACTGCCGCTGACGCTGTTGTTGCCCTCGCCATACTGGGTGGCGACGTTGTGAAAATCGGCGTCCTGCTTCTCCACCTCACCGTTGAAATTGACCAGGCCGGCCCAGTTCATCTCGAGGCGGGCGCGGTAGGCCATTCCTTTGTCCTTCTTGACGTTGGAGAGGCGCAGCTCGTTCATGTAGACCTGGCCGGTGAAGGGATGGAGCGGATCGAGGTTGCGCACCCCGGCCGTCAGCATCTTGATGTTGGTCAGGGCCGGTATGCCCTTGATAAACCAGCTCTTGCCGCCCCCGACATCGAGGTAATAACCCTTGCGATTGGCCGTCGAATCGTAGTTTTCGGCGATCAGCTTGACCGCCGAAAGGTCGAGGAGGTTGATCTCGATATTGTTGCGTTTATCCCAGCCGTCGTAGACCGGCTGGCGCACCTCGTAATAGTTGTTGACGTCGGCGCCGAAGCGCAAAAAGAATTCCACCTTGGAGGAGTCGTCGCGGATATGCGTGCCCACGGGATCATAGCCGTAGGTGAACATCTTTAAGGTATTGTAATGGATATAATCCTGCTTTTCGTAGAGCACCTTCTGGATGGCCCCGGTCTCGCCCGGCTGGAGATTGGTGATGTTCATGACCAGCGCCTGCTCGCGCGCGATGACGCCGGTGATCCGGTCCTGCTCGCCGGTGACGCCCGGGGGAGCGACATAATCGGGATTGTCGTGGGTGTTGACCACCGAAATGGTCACGATCGAATCGGCGGCGGAGTTGAAGGTCTCGGGATCGAGCGCCGAGGCGGTGCCCAGCTCCTTCCACTCGCTGCCGACCAGATCGAGTTCGGCGATCCAGACGTAATGCGGCGTCGCCTCCTTGAAGCCGTCCACCCAGAGGCGGATGAATTCGATACGGGTGATATCGGGATTGCCCACCTTGGTCAGGGTCGGCGAGGGGGCATCGAGAGGAATGCGGTAGAGGCGCCAGCCGTTATCCTGGCCGGTCTCCTTATTGATCGAGGCACCGGCGATCCAGGTGGTGTCGGGACTATCCCTTTCGAGGGAGAAGGAGTAGGAAAAGTACTCGTTGTTGACATCCAGCGCCATGTTGGTGTTCATGTCTTCCGAGTCCGGCGTGCCGCCCCCGGCATCGTTGCGGTTGGCCTCGGTGCCGTTGATCTTGTCATAGTTGTTGCTGCCGGCGCTGTAGGACCAGTCGTCATTGCTGTAGGGCTCGCCAAAATCGCGCACCCCGTTGCCGTTCACATCCCAAAAATCACCGCCTGCAGCGATGGCACGCGGGTCCGAGTTGGACATGCCGTCGACACCGATATCCTCCCCCTCATCCAGCAGATTGTTGCGGAAGCCGTTGCGCATCTTGTCTTCGCTGTCGTACTTGCCGTTGGGGATATAATCTTCCGAGATCTGGCCGAGATCGATGTGCATCGTGCCGCTGGCGGCCTTGACCCAAACCTCAATGAACTTGGATTCGGTCTGGTCGTAATAGCCGCTCGAAAGGCCCTTCTGCAGCCCCCCCCAGGACTGGCGGACATCCGCCAGACTGTCGGCCGGATGAAACTCCATGATCAGCACACTGACGGTCTGGGCGACGCTGCCATTGACGTCGCGGTTCGGCCAGATCTCCTTGATAGCGACCTGTCCATAAGGCTCATACCATCTCAGATCGCCGCGCGCCTCAAGCGTCGGATAGACCAGACGCGGATCGACCTTGCCCACGGGCGGCGCGGCGGGCCGCCAGCTCTTGCGGCTGATCCCCAGCGGCGTGGTGCGCTTGGCCGCCTCGAAATCATCGATATAGGCCACCCCGTCATGATCCCCGGTATTGTCGTTGTTGCGGGTGTTGGGATTCGGAATCACCTGCGCCACCTCCCCCTCGAATTTGAGGTTGGTGGCGTCACGGGTATCGACAAAGGGCAGCAGATTGGCAAACCGCGTCATGAAAAAGGGCTTGAAGGTCATCGCCGTGTTGACATCCCAGACCAGGTTGCGCATCGGCCCCTTGCCCACTCGCACCTTCTGGTCGAGGGTGCTCTCGTTGAGATAGAGCATGGTGGCGCCGATAAAGCTGTCGTCCCAAAGATCGTAGGAGGCCCGCGCCCCCATCACCGTCTTTTTGTCGATCTGGAAGATCTGGTTGCTTTCATAGCTGATCTCGACATTCGCCGAGGGCTGCAGCGCCTCCTGATTGAGCATCTTGAGGCTGCCGGTAAAGTATTCGATGATGTAATCGGTGCCGCGGGTGAGCTTGCGGCCGTTGAGAATGACCTCCTCGGAGTTCTCGATGACGTTCATACCGAGGGAATATTCCGCGCTACGGGTCTTGGACTTGACCTCGAAGTAGAATTTGCTCTGGCCGTTGATGACCTGCTGCACCGTGGTATCATAGATCGCGGGCGAGCGCTTCTCGGGGGGCAGCAGGGCCATGAAATCCGCCTCCTTCGGATCAAAAGGCCGCAGGCTGGGCAGCCACAGTTCTCCCTGTCCGAGCCGGAGGATGTTGTCGTTGCGGTCGATGATGTTATCGGGTGTGGAATCCCCGTTCTTGTTGACCCGGTCAAGGCCAAAGACCTGGAGATAGGTGATGGCCTTGCCATTGACGGTGATCGTCTCCTGGGGATCCCCGGAGGCCGGCTTGAAGAGCAGACGCAGCTCAAAGCCGTCATCCGACATGTTCTTTGGTCCGATCATGTAAACATTGCGCCAGGCCAGATTCCAGCTCTTGTTGCTCGGCCGCGGACTCATCGGCTTGAGCAGCCGCAGCTGCACCACCTTGTCGTTGTCGGGATTGAAATCGATATTACCGCGCGTATAGCCCGAGGTATCCCGGAACGCGACAGCGAGCACCTCGGAATCATCGAGGGGCTGGTTCATACGCAGATAACCCAGCTCCGGATCGAAATAGTACTCGGTCTTTTCCTGGCGGATAAAGGGACCGCGGTAATTCTCCGAGCTCTGATAGCTGGTATCGCCTTCGGTGATGACCAGTTCACCCGAATCCGCCTTCGCCGGCACCCAGGCCCAGCCGTTGATCACCGACTCGCCGCTGGTGCGGTTGTAATTGTAATTGGATTTGTAAACCTCGATCCGGGTGATGCGGCGCCCGGGATCGACGAGGAACTCGCCGTTGCTGCCGCGCACCGGAAACTGCTTGCGGTAATAGTCATCGATGAAGTAGTAATAACCTTCGAGGTAATCGTAATCCTGGATCTCCTTGACCCCCTCTGAGGCGCCGCCCTTGAGCGAGAGCTGCTTTTTCTCGCCCTTTTCCTGGCTGGCGATGGCGGTCAGGGAGAGATTGCCGAGGCGCATGGCGGTTTTGACGCCGAAAAGCCCGGCGCTCTGGCCGCCAAAGGTGACATAGCGCGTCCCCGGCAAAGAGAGGGCGATGTTGCCGGCCTCGATGCTCTGGATGATCTCATCCTCGTACCCGGTGTACTTGAGCTGGAGGCTGTTCTCAAAGTCGAAGGTGCGGTCAGAATCCTGGTCGACGCCGATGGTCACCTTGTCGCCAATGTGTCCCTGCACCTTGAAGCGCTGGGTCTGTTCCATCTTGAAATTGGTGTTGGGGCTCTGGTTCAGCGTGGTCTTGACCTCGCTGCGTTTCTCGTGGCGTAGGCCGCCTTTGATGCCGATATCACCGGTCACGTCGAGACCCACCGTGCCGCCGCCGAAGATCTTTTGAAAGGCCTTGCTCTTGATTTCCACCGGGATGTCGATGCGCAGGGCGCCGCTGCCCCCGCCGGTGGCGCTTTCACCGAGGCGGGAGAGGGCATTGCGCTGCCACAGGCTGGTGAGGCTGTTCTGCTGGCGCATCTCGGCATAGCTGCGCAAGGGCAGGTAATTCGGCAGCGCAACGGGGATCTTGTCGTAATTTTCGTAAAAATTGATGTTTTGGCCGGTGCTGTCCACCTTGATCTCGCGGCGGATGCCCGGAACGGAGCGCTTCAGCGGCGGCGAAGTGAAGCCTTGCAAGTTCAGGCCGCGGAAGGGTTGTTCCTCGGTGATGGAGACCAGGGGAGAAGTGGGCGCAGGCGGGCGTAGTCCGACGTAGGGTTTGGGCTGAGGTTCATCTGCCCATACCTGTCCCATCAGACTGACGATAATGACCATCGAAAGCACCACCGCAGGCAGCAGGGTGACCCTCGATCCATGGAATCGACGTTTGGCCATGCGCTCGCAGAGTAAGAGAGATAATCGGCCGGATCCGGCTTTGTTTAGGTGTTACGTCGGTAGCGAAAGGGCGATGTAATGTCTCCTAACTGTTTTTTTAACAGATAGTTCCCACTGATGCGGGATATGCCTGCGGTGGTGTATCAACAAGAAATGTACAACTATTCTTGTTCAATATCAATAAAAAATACCCGTCCCCGGGCAAAAAGTTCCGGAATTTTCTGGCATGTGTCGTTTTTTTTTAATACTTTATCTCATCCAGATGCTGATCAGATGCAATATGCGTACCACGGATTGAAAGACCTGCAGAGGCTGCACCATGTTTGTGCTCTGGCGTTATATCATCAAGGAACATATCGGACCCTTTGTCTTCGCCATTTGTGTGATCACCCTGGTGTTCATCCTCAACCTCGTTTTCCGCGAGCTGCCGCGCATCCTCAGCCGCGGCCTGGAATTCAGCCTGATCCTCGAGTTCTTTATGCTCAACATGGCCTGGATTGTCGCCCTCGCAGTACCCATGGCCGTGCTGGTCGCCGCCCTGATGGCCTTCGGCCGCCTCGCCGGTGATAACGAGATCATCGCCATGAAGGCCAGCGGCGTCAGTGTCCTGCGCATGATCACGCCGGTGCTGCTCTGTGCGGCCGGCCTGGCCCTCTTTCTCGTCTGGTTCAACAACTCGGTCCTCCCCGATTTCAACCATCGCGCCCGCCTCCTCGCCTCCGACATCGCGCGCAAACGGCCGACCCTCTCCCTCGAGGCCGGGGTGATTTATCGCGACCTGCCGAATTATACCCTGCTTGTGCAGAATATCGTCGAAACGCCGGACACCGCCTATGTCGATTCGGTCTTTATCGATGACAACTCCAATCCCGCATCGAGCACCTTCATCACCGCCGATCGCGGCAAGATCTATCTCAACCGTCACACCGGCCAGCTCAGTATCATCCTCTTCGACGGGGTCATGTACGAGCTCAACCTCGAGTCCATGGAGCAATACCGGCAGCTGCGTTTCCCCAAGCAGGTGATCTCTATCAGTGTCCCGGATATGGTGATGGAGCGCAGCGATTCGGAGTACCGCGGCGATCGCGAAAAGAGCGCGGCGATGATGCGCGAGGAGGTCGAGCAAAACCGCAAGGAGATCGCCGCCGCCACGACGCGCATGCAGAGTAAAATCCGGGCCTATTTTTCCCGCATGCTGACCGATCCTGGAGCCTCCTCCGGCGGCAGCCCGACCCTGGAACACGCCGCCCCCCCGCCGCTGCATCTGGCGCCCCTGCTGGCGGAACATCAGCGCCTCCGCCAGGAGCTGAGCGCCGACAACACCTTTGTCGAAGGTCTGGAGCGCAAGAACTACCAGCTCCTGGTGGAGATCCATAAAAAATACTCCATTCCGGTCGCTTGCCTGGTCTTCGTCCTGGTCGGCGCTCCGCTCGGCATGATGGCCCGCCGCGGCTCAATGGCCATGGCCGCCGGTTTGAGCTTCGGCTTTTTCCTCCTCTACTGGGCGTCGCTGATCGGCGGCGAAGAACTCGCCGACAACCAGATCATCTCGCCCTTCCTGGCGATGTGGCTGGCCGATCTGCTCGTCGGCGCCGCCGGCATCTATCTGCTCCTCTATGCGGTGCGCGAATCCACCCTTTTCAATCCCGCGACAATGCGGGCCTTGCTGGCGCGCTTCCGCCGCGGCACCAACGCGCCGGCCGCGGAACATCAGGCCTGAACCGGAGACGCCGCCATGAACCAGCTCGACCGCTACCTGCTGCGCAAATTCACCGGCGTGCTCGTCTTCGCCCTCTTCGCCTTTATCTGCATCTTTATCATCGTGGACGGCATCGAGAAACTCGACACCTTTCTCGACAAGCAGGTCCCCTACAGCGTCATCTTCAAGCTCTATCTCTATTATACGCCATACATTATCACCCTGACCCTGCCGGTGGCGATGTTGCTCTCCAGTCTGTTCAGCGTCGGGACCATGGCCAAACAGAACGAGATCGTCGCCCAGATCGCCTCGGGCCGCTCGCTCTACCGCATCCTCGCACCGGTCATTGTTCTCGCCCTGCTGATCAGCTTCGGCGCCATCTGGTTCGGCGAGACCGTGGTGCCCCGGGCCAGCGCCAGCCGCGCCCAGCTCATCGATCAGCACGTGGAAAAAGCGCGAGAGATCTGGCGCAAACGGGTCAACAATGTCTATGCCCGGGACGATCAGGAGCGCCGCATCAGCATGCGCTGGTTCGATACGCTCTCCAACACCGGCCACGGCATCAACATCCGCCGCTTTTCCGGACTGGATCTCGAACTGCATATCTATGCCCAACGCATGGAATGGCAGGACAGCACGTGGGTGCTTCTGGAGGGGGTGGAACGCCGCTTCACCGCCGGCGCCGAGGAGGTCCGGACCTTCGACCGGATGGTGCTGGAGGGCGAAAACCTGCGGCCTGCTGATTTCGGCAAGGTGCTGAAAAAGCCGGAAGAGATGTCCTACAAGGAACTGCGCACTTTTATCGCGGAGGTGGAGCGCAACGGCGGGGATCCGAACCACTGGCTGGTCGATCTCTACCACAAGATCGCCATCCCCTTTGCCAATTTCATTATTGTCCTTTTCGGGGCACCGCTCTCCTCCCCCAAGCGCCGCAGCGGCACGGCCACCGGCTTTGGCATCAGTCTGGCCGTCTGCTTTATCTATTTCGGAATTGTCAAGACGGCCCAGTCGATGGGTCAAAATGGCCTGCTCCAGCCCCTCTTCGCCGCCTGGTGCGCCAATCTCCTCTTTTTCGTCGCCGGCATCTGGGTCTTGCTCAAGGCGCCGAAATAGCGGCGGGTGGCTCGTTCACGATGCGGAAAAGCCCGCCAGGCCGCTGATAAAGGCACCGGTGCGGATGCTGCGCACGCCCAGAGCCTGGAGATGGGCCGTAGCGGCGTCGGCGAAGGTCCAGACCGGTTTGCCCCACTGACGCACCTGCGCACAGAGTTCCTCGGTCCGGCCGCCGGGCACGGCGTAGGCGATAAAGACCAGATCCGCTGCCGCCGCCATGCAGAGATTGCGCCGGAAGGCGGTTTCGCGGCTGATGCGCGCCTCGGTGATGCCGAAATTGAGCAGCAAATAGCGGTTCTGCGCCAGCAACGATTGCTCGTCCGGCGTCAGCCGCCGGTCGACCAGCGACCGCGCCGGGCAATGGATCATCGGCGTGGCGCTGCGGTGCAGCAGGGTGAACCACTCCTTCTCCACCGGGGCATGAAAGCCGCTCATCACCGTCACCAGGTTCTGCCGCAGTCCGTTGGCAAGATCAAAGGATTTACTGAGGATGCTCCCCGGGCAGCGTACCGACGAAAAGAGCGCCAGCTTGCAGCTGTGCAGCAGCTCGATCTCCCCCATCATTTCCAGCCAGGCCGGGGCCTCCTTGCCCATGGCCTGAAACAGCCCCGGCAGCACTTCCCGGCTCTGCCGGCCCGCCAGTTTGATCACGCCCACCGACCCCATCTCCGCACTCCGTTGTACCATATGCTTCTCCCCTGAACTCTTTCAAGCAAATGGCGCTCCCCAGGCTCTCCAGGTTGCGGTTTCCTAAATATAACGTTTTTTCAAATGCACAGCAATTCAATTCGCGGGCGGGAGCTCTTTCTCGCCAGTAGCGCCTCGATGACCCGGCTATTCGCCCGCGGGAAAGCATACTCCCGCAGCTGCTCCATCTCGATCCAGCGCCAATCGCTGCATGCGTGGCACACCGGCTCGCCGCCGAGCCAGACGCCGTGGAAGACGTGCAGGGTGATCGAAAAATGGGTGTAGGCATGCTCCACGCTCATGAATTTCTCCACCACCCGGATGCACACCCCCACTTCCTCAGCCGTTTCGCGCACTGCGGTCTCTTCCAGGCTCTCGCCCGGTTGCTGCTTGCCGCCCGGGAACTCCCATAATCCCCCGAGCAGCCCTTCCTCGCGCCGCCGCGCGATCAGCAGCTCCTCGCCGCGCCAGATCAGGGCCGCCGCGATCTGATAATGGGGTTTGGCTTTCGCCGGGCGCCGCACCGGGTAACCTTCGACATCCCCCTTGCGCCGCGCCGCACAGCAGGCGGCCACCGGACACTCCGGACAGGCCGGCGCACGCGGGGTACAGATGACCGCCCCCAGTTCCATCATGGCTTCATTAAAATCCCCAGGACGCTCAGGATCGAAAAAGGCGGCGGCCAGCGCCTCGATCCGCTTCCGGCCCGCCGTCGATTTGGCCTCCTCGGCCACGGCGGACAGCCGCGCGATCACCCGGGCGACATTGCCATCGACCACCACCTCGGGCCGGCCAAAGGCGATGCTGAGAATGGCCGCCGCCGTATAGGGACCAATACCCGGCAAGGCGCGCACCGCCGCTGCCTCCTGCGGAAAGCGGCCGCCGTGGGCGCGGACGATCTCCTGTGCGGCGCGGTGGAGGTTGCGCGCCCGCGCATAATAACCCATCCCCTCCCAGGCCTTGAGGAGTTGATCGAGCGGGGCCGCGGCCAGAGCCGCCACGTCGGGGAACCGCGCTAAGAAGCGCTCGTAATAGGGCAGCACCTGCTTGACCTGGGTCTGCTGCAGCATGATCTCCGAGATCCAGACCCGGTAAGGATCACGGTTCTCGCGCCAGGGAAGGATCCGCGCGGCGCGGCTGAACCAGCCGAGCAGGGCGGCGCGGCAGGGCTCCAGCCAGGCGGCATCGGGGCTGCCCGGCGCTGCTGTCACGGCGCTGCCGGCTGCGGCTGATCCGGCGCGGCGGCCCGTCGCGCTCATAGCGGCTCTCCGATGCGGTTGTACCAGCCGATCTCCCCGGCCGGCCGGCGTTTTTTCTCCGGGGTATTGGTATGCGCGGAATACCCCAGAGCAAACATCGCCACCGGCCGCAGCCCGCGCGGCGTCCCGAGCGCCCGGCGCACGCCTTGGGGGCTGAACCAGCCGATCCAGCAACTCCCCACCCCCAACTCCGCGGCCTGGAGGCAAAAATGCTCGCCGGCGATCCCGCTATCGATGAGGTAATAGTCGATGCCCGTCACCTGCTTACCAAGGCGGTTGGCCAGAACATCCAGTTCGGCAAAAAGAACCACCAGCACGGGCGCCTTTTCGGCCCAGCGCGTCACCCGGTAGAGGCCCGAAAAGGCCTCTGCCGCCAGCCGTTCCTTAACCGCCGGATCATCGACGATCAGAAACCGCCAGGGCTGGACGTTCTCCGCCGAAGGCGCCAGCCGTGCCGCCTCGAGGCACTGTTGCAGCACAGTGCGCGCCACCGGCTGCCCGGTAAAACGGCGCACGCTCCGCCGCGCCTGGATGATCTGCAAAAGTGCACCCACGATATGAACCTCCCTTGGCTCGATACCTGCCGGATCCCGGCAAAATATCTTTCCCGTGTTATTTTTTTCTTGATAAAAAGCGAAATTATGGATACATTATAGCCTGCAATCACGGCAGACGCACCCATAGCTCAACTGGCAGAGCAACTGACTCTTAATCAGTAGGTTCAAGGTTCGATTCCTTGTGGGTGCACTCAAGGGTATTCAGCAGAATACCCTATTTTTTTGCACTCACAGCCCTGCAGGTCCAGCCATGTCGACACAAGAGCAGCCCCTGGTCTCGGTGATCATCGCCTCCTACCGGCAGAAGCACTACATCTTCGATGCCCTCGCATCGGTTTTTGACCAGGCGTGTGATTTTCCCTTTGAGGTCATCGTCGTCGATTCGAGCGGCGATGATACGGCCGAGCTCGTCCGCGCGCGCTTCCCGCAAACCCGCGTTCTGGCCCTGCCGCAGCGGGCCTTTCCCGGCACCGCCCGCAACGCCGGCCTTGAAATCGCCCGCGGCGAATATTTCGCCTTCACCGACACCGACTGCCAGGTCGACCGCCGTTGGCTGCAAAACCTGGTCGCCGCCCATCGCCAGGGCCATCCCGTCGTCGGCGGCCTGGTCCGCAACGGCACCCCCTGGAATATATTCGGCACCCTCGATTACCTGCTGGAATGCAGCGATCTGCTCACTCCCTATGCCACCACCGCCAAGGATCACTTCGGCACCGGCAATGTCTCCTTCACCCGCGCAATCTATGACGAGTTCGGCCCCTTCGCCGGTCAGATCAAGGGCAGTGACAACATGTACTTCCGCAAGATTCACGCCGCCGGCCGGCAGCTCTACTGGGAACCCCGGGCGGTCATCTGGCACCGCAATCGCACCCGCCTGCGCCGGATCTTGCGCAACCAGTACGAGCTGGGCGTGGGCGCGGCGCATAACCGCCGCCAGAACCCGGTCCGGGGGCGGATCTTTGTGCGCCATCCCGGGCTCATCCCGCTGATGCCGCTGGTGCGTACGGGCACCATCGGCCTGCGCCTCCTGCGCTACAGCCCGCTCAATTTCCTCAAATTCCTGCTCCTGCTGCCCCTGGTGCTGCTGGGCCTGAGCTGGCACGCGGCCGGTTTCCTGCACGGCTGCCGCTTACCCCTCGATCAGATCCCGCGGTAGCGGTTGGTGATCGGCATGCGCCGGTCCTTGCCAAACGCCCGCGGCGTGATCTTGATACCCGGCGCTCCCTGCCGGCGCTTGTACTCTGCCATGTCGACCAGCCGCGCCACCTTGTGCACCATCGCCGCCTCGAAGCCCTGGGCGATGATCTCCGGCGCGCCCATCTCCCTTTCCACATAGAGTTCGAGCACGGCATCCAGCAGGTCGTAGGGCGGCAGACTCTGCTGATCGGTCTGGTTGGGCCGCAGCTCCGCGGAGGGGGCCTTGTCGATGATCGCGCGCGGGATGAGATCATAGCCCGCTTGCTTGTTGCGGTACTCCGACAAGGCGTAGACCATCGTCTTGTAGACATCCTTCAGCGGCGAAAAGCCGCCGGCCATATCGCCATAGATCGTGCAGTAGCCGACGCTGACCTCGCTCTTGTTGCCGGTGACCAGCACCATCCAGCCGAATTTGTTGGAGAGGGCCATCAGCAGGTTGCCGCGGATGCGCGCCTGGAGGTTTTCCTCGGCGAGGTCGGCCTCCCGCCCCGCAAAAACACCCTGGAGGGTCTTCACATAAGCGTGAAACGCCGCGGTGACCGGCAAGTTGAGCAGTTCGATGCCGAGGTTCCGGGCCAGCTGCTCCGAATCGCCGACGCTGCCGGAAGAGGAGTAGGGCGAGGGCATGGTGACGGCCACAACCTGACTGGCGCCGAGCGCATCGGCCGCCAGGACCGCCACCAGGGCGGAATCGATACCCCCGCTCAGTCCGAGGGTCACCTTCGCAAAGCCGTTCTTGCGGGTATAGTCGCGAATCCCCAGCAGCAGCGCCTGATAGATCTCTTCGACCTCGTTGCGCACCGGGGTTATGGCGCGCTCTGCGGCTTTCAGTTCGGGCCTGGCCTCGGGATGCCAATCGATGGGAACCAGCAAGGCCGGCTCGAGGCCGCGGAATTCGGGGACCGGGAGCCGGGCACGCGCCGGCCGCAGCGCGGCAAACTCGTGCAGCGGCCATTCGACCAGAATAAAATCCTCCTGAAATCCGCCGCCGGCCGCAAGGAGCCGGCCATCCGCCGCCACCACCAGACTGCGGCCATCGAAGACCAGCTCATCCTGGCCGCCGGCGAGATTGAGATAGGCGACGATGCTGCCGGTGCGCCGTGCGCGCCGCTGCATCAACTCGAGGCGCTCCTCGCCCTTGGTGCTGTAAAAGGGGGATGCGGAGATGTTGAGCAGCAGATCGGCGCCGCCCGCCAGGGCCTCCGCCTCGACGACGCTCTCCTCGATCCAGATGTCCTCGCAGATGCTCAGGCCGATGCTCAGCGCGCCAAAGTCGAGCAGCAGCGGGCGGTTTCCGGCCTCGAAATAGCGCTCCTCGTCGAAAACGCTGTAGTTGGGCAACTGCACCTTGTGGTAGGCGCCGTGGATCCAGCCCTGGTGAAGGATGGCCGCGGCGTTATACAGCCGGCCCGCCGCTTCATCGACAAAGCCGACGATGGTCACCGTCTCGCCGCATTGCTCCGCCAGCCGCAGCAGTTGTTCGCGCTGGTCGGCGATGAATTGCCGCCGCAGCAGCAGATCCTCGGGGGGATAGCCGGTCAGTGCGAGCTCGGGAAAGGCGACGAGATCGCACCCGGCCTGCGCCGCTTCGGCCATTTTCGCGGCGATTTTGCCGGCATTGCCCGGCAGGTCGCCGACGACCGGATTGATCTGCGCCAGCGCCATGCGAAACAACGATTCAGCCATGCAGTGTTTCCTTTTTCCGCAAAGGCCCCGCCCTGCGGTACTATGTTAAAGTCATGCCGCGGCTGTGTGAAAAATAAGGGATTGACTTTTACCAGCCGGGTTTGTACATTGAAAATTAGGAAAAAATTCCCACATCAGCAACCCTCTTTATCGGACAGGTATCTGCATGAAACGTTTTCTCGTCACCGGCGGCGCCGGATTTATCGGCAGCAATTTCGTCCACTACCTCCTGGCCAAATACGGCGCGGAGGTGGAGATCATCAACATCGACAAGCTGACCTACGCGGGCAACCTCGATAACCTCAAGGATCTCGCCGGGGCGGCCAACCACCGCTTCGTCCATGGCGACATCTGCGATGCCCGTCTCGTGGATGAACTGATGCCCCAGGCCGATGTCGTCGTCAATTTTGCGGCCGAAAGCCACGTCGACCGCTCAATCGGCGCCCCCGATGATTTTATCAAGACCGACATCTACGGCGCCTTCGTCCTCCTTGAGGCGGCACGCAAATTCGGCGTCCAAAAGTTCGTCCAGATCAGCACCGACGAGGTCTACGGCAGCATCCTCTCCGGCTCCTTCAAGGAGAGTGACCGCCTCGAACCCTCGAGCCCTTACTCCGCCTCCAAAGCGGGGGCCGACCGCCTCGCCTTCTCCTACTTCGTCACCTACGGATTGCCGGTGGTGATCACCCGCTGCTCCAATAACTACGGCCCCTTCCAGTTTCCGGAAAAGCTCATCCCCCTCTTTGTCACCAATGCCCTGGAAGACAAGAGCCTGCCGATCTACGGCGACGGCATGAATATCCGCGACTGGATCTACGTCATGGATCACTGCGATGCCATCGATTTCCTCATCCACAACGGCGCCAACGGCCAGGTCTACAACATCGGTTCCGGCAATGAACGCACCAACCTCGATATCACCGGCATCATCCTGCGCGAGCTGGACAAACCGGAGAGCCTCAAGACCTGGGTCGCGGACCGCCTCGGCCATGACCGCCGCTACTCGGTCGATACCGCCAAGATCCGTGCCCTGGGCTGGACCCCGCAGCATACCTTTGAAGAGGCAATGACCCAGACGATCCGCTGGTATCGGGAAAACCAGTGGTGGTGGGGAAAGCTGAAAACCGGCGAGTACCTCGAATTCTACAAACAAAACTACAAACGCGACCTGTAGCCGGGGGCCTCTTCCTTTCATGCGGACCATTCTCAACGTCGTCGGCGCCCGTCCCAATTTTATGAAGATGGCTCCCATCCATCGCCGTATGCTGGAACATGACAGCGTGCGCCCGATCCTGGTGCACACCGGCCAGCACTATGACGCCCGGATGAGCCAGACCTTTTTCAGCGAACTGGGTATGCCCGAACCCGACCGCTTCCTCGGCGTCGGATCGGGCACCCACGCCGAACAAACCGGCGCGGTGATGATCGCCCTGGAAAAACTGCTGCTGGAAATCAAGCCCGACCTGGTCGTGGTCGCCGGCGATGTCAATTCAACCCTTGCCGCCGCTCTGGCGGCCGCCAAGCTGTACATCCCGATCGCCCATGTCGAGGCGGGACTGCGCAGCATGGACCGCACCATGCCGGAAGAGATCAACCGCATCCTCACCGATGCCCTGGCCAGGTGGCTCTTCATCACCGAGCAAAGCGGCTGGGACCACCTCCGCGCCGAAGGGGTGCCGGCTCACCGGATGTATTTCGTCGGCAATGTGATGATCGATTCGCTCAGCGAACACCTCGAGAAAGCCCGGATTTCGCCGATCATGGAGGAATTGCAGGTGCAGCCCGGGGCGTTCGCCCTGGTGACGCTGCACCGCCCCTCCAATGTCGACAATCCCGTTCTGCTCGACACGATTCTCACCGCCCTCGAGACCTTGCAGCAGGATCTCCGGATCGTCTTTCCGGTGCACCCGCGCACGGAAAAAATGCTGGTGCAGTATGGATTCGGGCCGCGCCTCGCGGCGATGAAAAATCTGTTGCGGATCGCTCCCCTCGGCTACCTCGCCTTTTTGCGGCTGATGAGCGCCGCGGCCTATCTGCTCACCGACTCGGGCGGCATCCAGGAGGAAACCACCTGGCTGAATGTGCCTTGTCTGACGCTGCGCGAGAGCACCGAACGGCCCATCACCGTGACCCTCGGCAGCAACCGCCTCGTGCCGCTGCAGAGCAACGCCATCATCGAGCATGCCGCGCAGGCTCGCGCCGGCCGGCTGATGCGCAAGCGCATCCCGCCCTTGTGGGACGGCCGCGCCAGCGAACGCATCGTCAACATTCTGCTTTCATGATATCAGGGAGTTGAAATGAAAAGATGGATCATTCCTGGGGTGCTGGGCCTGCTGCAGCTGGCACAGGCCCAGGAGCCGCTGCAAAATATGCTCGAAAGCTCGCTGCGCGACAAGATGCAGCAGTCGGCTTCGCAGGCCGTGCTGGCGCCGGCCATCGCCCTCGAACAGCAGGTCGATCCGGCGGAATATTATGTCGGCCCCGGCGACCAGTTTCTCGTCCTCGTCGGCGGCTCGGCCAGCGATGACCTCGCGGCGGCGGTCTCGCCGGAGGGCGATCTCATTCTTCCCGCTGTCGGCGCCATTCCCGTCGCCAACCGCTCGCTCGCCGACGCCAAGGCGGCGATCCTGGAGCGTCTGGCTGCCAAATATACCAGCCGCGGCATCACGGTCCACCTGACCAAGCCGCGGAGCTTCAAGGTCTCCGTCGCCGGCGCGGTCCAGAATCCCGGCCTGGTGGAAGTGACCGGGGCCAGCCGCGCCGCCCAGGCCATCGATCTTGCCGGCGGCCTGATCCAGCCCCTCAAGGTCCAGACCAGAACCGAACAGGTCATGGTCCAGACGCCGGCGACCCAGGAGAGTTCGGTGCGGACCGCGCGCATGAATCCCTCCATTCAGATCAACTACTCCGCAGGCTCCAAACGCAACATTCTGATCCGGCGGCGGAATGGCGAGCTGGTCCATGTGGATCTGCTCAAGTACACCCTCACCGGCGATCATAGCGTCAATCCCTGCCTGCGCGACGGCGATGTCATCATCGTTCCCAACGAAGAGAGCACCGCGGGCCGGGTCTCCATTTACGGCGCTCTCAAGAATCCCGATGAATTCGAATTCGCCCCCGGGGACCGCGTCCGCGACCTTCTCGAAATGGCGCACGGCTTTACGACCGACGCCGACTCGAGCGAGATCGAACTGGTGCGCTTCCGCGGCGCGAGCTCCACGACCTTCAAGGAGCTGCTCAGCCTGCCGGCCGGAGATGCGGCGGCGCAGGCGCAAACCCTGAATTATCCCCTGCAGCCGGATGACCGTCTCTTTGTCCGCTTTCAGCCCAAATTTCACGAGGTGCGCAATGTGGAAGTGACCGGGGAGGTCGTCTATCCCGGCGTCTATGCCATCGGCGAGGGCGGAACGCATCTGATCGAACTGATCCAGCGCGCCGGCGGGCTCACCAGCGAGGCCTCACTCAAAAACGCCTTCATCCAGCGCCGCGCCCAGGAGGATCTCGCCGATCCCGAGTTCGAGCGCCTGAAAAAGATGACCGTGGCGGAGATGACCGAAAACGAAAAGACCTATTTCAAGATCAAATCGCGCGAACGGGTTGGCGGTATGGGGGTTGATTTCGCCGCCCTCTTCGAGAAAGGCGATAAATCGCAGGATATTCTCCTGCGCGATCGTGATCTGATCCATATCCCGGCCCGGGAACAGACGGTCAAGGTCAGTGGCCAGGTGGTCAATCCCGGCCTCTATCCGTACAAGGAGGGCAAAACGCTCAAATACTACCTCGCCGAGGCCGGCGGCTACAACTGGAATGCGCGCAAGAGCCGGGTCCGCATCATTCGCAGCCAGACCGGGGAATGGGCCAAGCCCAAGGATGATACCATCGTCGAAATCGGTGACACCGTCTTCGTCCCGGAAAAACCGGAGCGCGACTACTGGGAACAGGCGCGCAGCCTGATCACCGTCATCGCCCAGATGGCCATGATCTACTCGGTGATCTATAACGCGCAGCGCAACAACTGAGGCCCCGCCGGGCGCAGCCTCCGCGAGATCTGTAAATTCGAACGGCGGACAGGTTTTAGCCTGTCCGCCGTTTTTATTTTCCGACCGCGGCTTGGGCATGCAGGATCAGAAGCGCGGGGTATAAAAGTGGCAGTAGGGGGTTTGGCCTTTGTGGGCGTAGTAATCCTGATGATAGCCTTCCGCCTCCCAGAAGGTCGTGGCCGGCCGCACCGCGGTAACCACCTTGTAGCCTTTGTTCTTGAGCAGGCTAATCAGCTTTTCGGCCGTCGCCTTTTCTTCCGGCGTGCTGTAAAAAATCACCGAATGATACTGCTCGCCGCGGTCCGGCCCCTGGCCGTCGGCCTGGGTGGGATCATGAATCTCAAAAAAGAGCCGCGCCAGTGTTTCATAGCTGGTTTGCGTGGGATCATAGCTGACCTGGACCGTCTCGAGGTGACCGGTGGTGCCGCTGCAGACCTGCTGATAGGTGGGGTGATCGACATGGCCGCCCATATACCCGGATACCGCCGATTTCACCCCCTTGGCACGTTCAAAATAGTACTCGACGCCCCAGAAGCAGCCGCCGGCGAACCAGGCCTTCGCCGGTGCGCCGGCCGGCCGGGGTGGTGCAGCGGCGATGGGCTCCGGCAGCTTCTCCCCCGCCGGGACAAAGAGCATCGAGATCGAATTGACGCAGTGACGCGTATTTTTAGCGGTAAAGCCCTCGCCGGTGAAAACATGGCCGAGATGGGCGCCACAGCCGGCGCAGACAATTTCGGTCCGCTGCCCGTCGGCGTCGAGGATGCGCTTCACCGCGCCCTTGATCTCATCATCAAAACTCGGCCAGCCGCAATCGGAAGCGAACTTGTCCTCGGAGCGGTAGAGGGGGGCGTTGCAGCGTTTGCAGATATAGGTGCCTTTGGCGGTCAGGTCGGTGTAGCTCCCGGTGAAGGGGCGTTCCGTCCCTTTGTGCAGGATGACCCGCTCTTCCTCGGGCGTCAGTTTATTGTATTTCATTTTTTGTTCTCCGGATTGCGCCCGGCAGGCGCTGAAGGCCAGCGCGGCGGCCAGCCCTGTATACAGAGCTGCTTTGGTCCATGTGTTGAACATACTTCGGTCTCACGATACCCTGATGACAATTGTACAGTTATAACGCCGCCGCCCGGACAGGCTATTCCACTTTTTTCCGCTGCCTGCGCGCGCAGAACGGCCGCAGACAGAAATGCCCTGACTGGCATCCAGTCAGGGCATGGTCCGGTTCAGGCTTTCTTAGCTTCAGTTGCCAGGGTTTACCAACACGCAACAAGACTAGCATCCAGTCAGGGCAGGATCCGGTTCAGGCTGCAGAGCTTCAGGCCAGAATCGGGATGATCTTTTCCTGCATACCGCCGGCGACGGACACCTCGCCGGCGTCGGTGACGACAACGTCGATCTCGGTGCGGAACCCGAGCTTTTTCTCCGGCTGATAAATACCCGGCTCGATCGAGAAGCAGCTGCCGGGGATGATCAGCCGCTCATCCTTGGTCTCGAGGTTGTCAATGTGCACGCCATTGCCGTGCACCTCTTCGCCGATGTTGTGGCCGGTGCGATGGGTGAAAAATTCGCCATACCCGGCCTCTACGATCACCGCGCGGCAGGCATCATCCACTTCCCAGCCGTGCACCGCCCGGCCGGCGGCGAAACGCTCGCGCACCAGCGCCACGGCGGCATCCCGGCCGCGTCGAATCACCTGAAACTTTTCCTCGAGCGCCGCCGGCACGGCCGCGCCGATATAGCCCATCCAGGTAATGTCGGCATAGATCGAACCGGGACGATCCATCTTGCCCCAGAGATCGAGCAGGAGAATATCCCCCTCCTTCATCGTCAGGCTGTTCGCCTCGGTCGGCTCGAAATGGGGATCGCCGGCATGCTCGTTGATCCCGACGATCGGACCATCTTCGAAATGGAGGTGGTGCTCCTTCATGATGCTGCGCATGAATTCGGCGATCTCCACCTCGCGCGGCGGCACCCCGGCGCGGATCAGCCGCCCCACCTCGCGAAAAGCCGCATCCTTGGTCTGGTGCAGCACCGCCATCGCTTGCTTGTGACTCTCCCAATCCTCCATCGAGAGGTGCGCCTCGAAGCGGCCGACCAGGTCGGCACTGGAGACCACCTCGATCCCGAAGCTGCGCAGCAGTTCGACGGTGCCGCCATCGACGACGGAAACGTAGGGAATGGCATTTTGCGGCGAGTATTGCATGGCCACTTTCCGGGCCCCACCGAGCATCGCCTTGAGCATCGCATGCTGCTCTTGCCAGGGCAGGTAGATATGCCGGGCGCCGGGCAGATGATCACACCGCCACGGCTCGATGCGGTGCACCAGTTTTTGCGGCTCGCCGATCGCCGGAATGTAGTAATACCATCGCCGCGAAGCAAAGCGGTGGGTGTCCATGTTGAGGATCCGCGCGGCGATGGCATCGCGGTTATGAAAATCGTAAAAGAGCCAGCCGTCGAGGCCGGCGGCCTGCAAAGCCTTTTGAATGGCAGATAGGTCCATGGTCACCTCTCAGTTAATGGGATGGAGGAAAGTAAAAAATATCCGCGGGAAATGCAACTTTTTTATGGGAAAGCGGCGGCGCTGCATAAAAAAAGGGCTGCCCGGCACAACCGGACAGCCCTGCAAGAGAGGGGGCCGCCTTATTTGGCGAAGATCATCTTGATCATGCGGTGCTCGGCGCCGGACTGCACGCGGCAGAGGTAGACGCCGCTCGGCACCAGCGCGCCCCGGTCGCTGCGGCCGTCCCAGATGCGGGTGAGATTGCCCGGCTGCTGCAGGCCGTCGACAAGGGTGCGGACCAGCTCCCCGCGCATGTTAAAGATCTGGATGCGCACCTCCGCCGCCTCAGGCAAGCCGAATTCGATGGTCGTGGAAGGATTGAAGGGATTGGGATAGTTCTGTTCGACGTAAAACGCCTCGGGCAGCTGCACAGTCTCGATCGTCACGGTGACCGGTCCATGCCAGTTCACCTGGCCGTTGACGTCCCGGTCCTCGAGCAGATAGGCATAGGTGTGGCCCTTCTCGAGACGGTCATCCTCGAAAACATACTGCTGCGGCGCTGCCGAGGTGCCGGCGCCCTCGATCAAGGTGCTGATGCGCTGAAACTCACCGCTATCGCCCTCGCGGCGGTGGACATAAAAACCGACCGTATTCACTTCGCTCTGGGTGGTCCAGGCCAGCTTGACCACGCCGGCGGCATTGACCGCCGTGAAGGCACTGAGCTGCACCGGCAGGGTGGCATCGAGCGGAGTCAGGGTGCCGCTGGGGATCACGGTCGCCTGGTCATGTGAATAGATGACGCAGTAATTGGGGGCTTCGGTCCGCCACTGCAGATTCGACTTCAGATCCTTGTTGATGATGGTGAAGCGGACCGTCGCCACATCCGTCCAGCTCATCGGCACCAGGGTGCCCATATTGGGCACGAAGAGGTCGATGTTGAGCGAGAGGCGCCCGGCAAACGGTTCGGTCAGGGTCATCGTCTGATACAAGGTGCCGCTGAAATTGTGCGGCGTGACCGTGAGCGGTGTCGAATTAAGGGCGGAGGTGTTATAGGTGAAGACCAGGCTGGAACTGCCCATATTGAACGTGGAGCCGGTGCTGGCGATCTGCACCTTGACGTCAAAGTAGCCGCCATTGGCCATGTCATTTTGCACAACCACGAACTGCAGATTGTAGGCGGCCAGAGCGCTTGCAGCCAGGGCCAGCAGCATGATCAATGTTGCGTAGAGCGTCTTTTTCATCTTCATCCTCATCTGCGATTAGGGGACCTGGGTGGCGCTGCCGTTGTTGGAGCGCCAGTATCCATTGGCGTCGATGGCATCGATGCCGCCATCAAGATTGTAATCTGCATATTTCGCGTAGCTCCAGGCCGTGCCGTTGTTGGGCCGCCAGGCGGAATTGAGATCGACGGCGTCGACGCCGCCATCCCCGTTGCCGTCGCCGGCCTTCAGGGCGAACCTGCCGTCGCTCATCGCCTTCATCGGATTGGTGCCATAAGCCTTGTTCTGGGCGGTCGTGAAATCATACGCGGTGATCGTGGCTGCATCGAGCGCGACCGGTGCGGCGCTCATCACGGCAAGATGGTTACGCTGACGCAGCACCACATAGTAGCTTTTTTCCCCTTCCAGGGTCATGATGTCAAAGCTCTCCACACCCTCGGCATCGATGAGCTGGCCATCACTACGCAGGAAGCAGCTGTGGGAGTAGACCGGCGGACCGGCGAGGGAACTGCGCAGCTGCAGCATCACCCAGTCGGCGGTTCCGGCCGGAATTGCCGAGACCACACGCGGGTCATAGGTGTACACCGAGGTGGTCGGTATCAAGGCATTGGTATAGAGGGCGGTCGTCATCGCATGGGTGGCGACGTCGTAGGGGCCCTGCAGAAAGGCTTTGGCCGCCAGCTTGACGGTCGCGAGATTGTGGGTGGTCGTCTCCCACTCCGTCAGGTCGGCGACGGGATTGTTGGTGGCATTATTGAAAAAGGCGGCCGCGTCCGTATAGGTCAGCATGTCCATTTGATAGCTGTTTTTCAGGGTGGCAATGGTCCAGCACAGGGTGACCACCCGCTGCCAATCGCCGGTCACGGCAAAGCCCGCCGGCACGCCGGAACTGGTCTTGCCGATCTTGTTTCCGGTCACCAGCACCCGGTAGTAGGTGACGGGGGTGCTGATCTTGCTGACCGAGATTTCGTAATCACTGCTGCCGCTGAACCAGTTCTCCGCCACGGTGACGGCGGGCGTCAGCTCAACGCCATAGGGCACATCCACGGTCAGGGAATTCAGGGTGCGGACGGCGCTGCCCTTGATCTCGAGGTCCGCGCAGAAGCGTCCGCCCACGGTGCCGGAGTTCGTCGAGACCACGAGGCGAAATTCGGCACTGTCCGCCAGCACAGCGGCAGCCGAGAGAGCGAGCAGGAGCAGGGACCCGCCCAGTGAACGTAGCATTTTTTTCATCATCCCTTCCACGTCCCAGTTTGGATTCACGGTACAAGGTACGGAATTATCGCATGATTTCAAAACAGATCTCCACAGCGCCCTCAGGGCACATAGGAGGTTGCGCCGGCCCTTTGGGCGCGATAGAGCAGAACATAATCCGCCGTAGTGACCCGGGTGTCAAAATTGAGATCCTGCGGCCGGTAGCCGATCTGGCCTTCCTGCGCGGCGCTCTGCCAGCTGCTGAAATCCAGATCCGAAATCTGGTGATCCTGATTGATGTCGCCGCTCCAGAGGCCCCACACGCCGGTTTCAAGTTCGCAGGCCGCATTTTTTCCGGCATAGACAGCGCTGTCGGCGGCGAAATCAAACAGCGTCGGCGCCGACTCGTTGAGAACAACGGTGGCGCGCGACATGACCGCCGCATGGTTGCGGTGATAAAGGATCAGTTCATAGCTGCCCGGGACACAGCCGGTGATGCCAAGCGCCTCGTTGCTGCCATCCAGCTCGGTCAGCTTGCCCGACTGTTTGAGCAGGAACGACTCCTCGCCGACGATATTCGCCGTGGCGGGATCTCGCAACTGCAGCAGCACCCAGTCGACCGTGCCGGCCGGCAAGGCCGTCAGCGCGCGCGGGGCCTGGGTGAAGGGCGAGGCCAGCGGCACCAGCCCTTTCTGGCGCAGGGTGGTACGCATCGTGTCTCCCGCCGCATCGTAGCAAGCCTGCAGCAGCGCCCGGGCCCGCACCAGCACGTAGGGGAGCTCGCCCACAGTGTCGGAGGGCGCCGAGGTGTTTCCCCACACATCCACGGCACGCACCTGATAATAGAGGTGGCGGTGCGGATCGCTCAGGCGCGGGTCGCTGTGAACATAGCTGTTGTTCAGCGTCGCCGCAAGAAAATTGGCCGGACCGGGCTGGAACGCCGGGACGGTATCGCAGTAGATGTTGTAATAGACCGGCTGCACCTCGGCATGGCCGTTTACATCCTCCGTAACGGCCTGCCAGGAGAGGGTCGCGGTCTGGGCAGCGGCTTCCCGGCCGCCAACCACCAGACCCATCGCGACAAAGAACCCAGCGAGCCAGCGTCGCAGGCCGGCACAGTCGCATGACCATTTCGCGTTAATCATACCTTCGATCGAGTTAAGTGAATACCAATTTTCAGGATAACCAACAAAAGGTATGATATCCGCACCAAACCTGAGGTGATTCGACGCACAGCTTGAAGATATTTTCCTTACACTTTTGATATACGGAAGTATGGTCAAATTGCGGAATTATTTCTCGCTGACCGCCGCCTCCTCCAGCGCAAAGTGCGCCTCCTTTTTGGAGACCGCGACGGTCACGCCCAGCGGCAGGACGGGCTTGTCGGCGACATGGCCGATGGAAAGACCGTAAAGCACCGGCACCCCGAGTCCGGCGAGGCGGTCTTCGAGAACCTCCTCCACGCTCAGGGTGTTCTCGAACGCGGGTTTGTACTCGGCGGGCTTGCAGCGGGCACAGCGGTCGACAAGGATCGCCACAGCCGCCTGCAGCTTGCCGCTCTGGGTCAGCTGGGTCAGCATCCGATCGAGGTCATAGGGCTCCTCGCCCGTCTCCTCGAGGAAGAGCACCTTGCCGGCACTATCGATCTCGTACGGGGTGCCGAGGCTGGCGCAGACCAGGGTGAGATTGCCGCCGGTCAGGGGGCCGCGGACGATATCGGGACTCTGTTCCGGCCAGAAGAGCATGGGCAGGGCGGCCGCGGGGGTTTCGATCCGCCCCGCCGCCTCGCTCCGGCCGAGAATAGCCTTGAGGTACCGCGTCGAGTAGTCGTTGAAGGTCGAGGTCGCTACGGCCCCATGATAGGTGACGATGCCCGCCAGTTTGTGCACTGCCAGATGCAGGCTGGTGATGTCGCTATAGCCGATCAGGATCTTGGGATGTGCGCGGATCACCCGGTAATCGAGGAGCGGCAGCATGCGGATCGTGCCATAGCCGCCGCGCAGCGCAAAAATGGCCCGAACCTCGGGGTCGCGGAACATCGCCATCAGGTCCTCGGCGCGTGCGGCATCCGGGCCGGCCAGATACCCCCATTTGCGCGCAGCGTTGCGCCCCACTTTGACGCGATAGCCGAGTTGTTCCAGGGCCATCTGCCCTTCGCGCAGGGTGCTCGGCTCGAAGGCCGGACTGGCCGGTGCGACCAGGCCGACGCAATCGCCCTCGCGCAGCGCGGCGGGCTTGATCAGCGGCAGCGGCGCTGCTTCGCTTTGCAGCGGCGTCATCCACGCCGCCAAGGCCCCGGTGGCGGCGAGTCCGCCCAGAAATTCTCTTCGCGTCACGGCTGAATGGTGATTTTTCATGGCAGAATCCTCATCATTTATGATGCGCTGCGGCGGCGGGACCCGTCCCGCGCTCCTCTGGCCCTGTCCCTATTCTATTAAAATTCAGCGTCATATCAAAATGGAATTTCCGCGCCGGCGGGCGCCGCCGCCGCGAAAAAGCGCTTGTTATTGCACTCGCCCAGCCGCTGCGTCCTACCCTGCGGCGCGAAAAAGCACTTGTTATTGCAGCCGCTGCAACTCGCAAACTGGTCGCTACCCGGCCCGGCCGACCTCTGCCGCGAAAAAGCTCTTGCAGGACACCCCCAAAATCTGGATCCCACCCGGCTTTAATATAATTAAATATAGTTGGTTACTGGTGATACAAGCGTGGAAAGAATACGGCACGAGATGTCAGGTGGGAACAAGATTTCGGGGGGTACACGGCACGAGATGTCAGGTGGGAACAAGATTTCGGGGGGTACACGGCACGAGATGTCAGGTGGGAACAAGATTTCGGGGGGTACA
>Ga0116171_10000143_pt1 | contig 73273 bp, 68 predicted proteins | sample AD_JPNHW2_MetaG_FD_89798 | JGI IMG/M metagenome (GOLD analysis project Ga0116171, IMG submission 89798) | Active sludge microbial communities of municipal wastewater-treating anaerobic digesters from Japan - AD_JPNHW2_MetaG | ecosystem: Engineered > Bioreactor > Anaerobic > Digestate | place...
ACTTTCATTCGGCGCCTCTAGTCGATCGGTTGTCCGACAGGGCAGTGCCGAGCAGCCACGCGCCAAGGGATAAAAGCTGAAAGCATCTAAGCTTGAAACCCGGCCTAAAAAGAGACTCCGTTACAGGACATGAGTAAAAGACTCGTTTGATAGGCTCGGGATGTACGCACGAAGGCAACGACGTGTTCAGTCCGCGAGTACTAACGTCCAAATACCCCAGTGCTCCACCAGTCAAACCCAGACGAAATTCTGAGTGCAAACCTTTTAGCCTGTGCTATCCTATTCCATAGGGTATCACGGGATACAAAACACAGCCTTGCCAAGGTGGCGGAGCGGCTACGCGGTTGACTGCAGATCAACTACACTCCGGTTCAAATCCGGACCTTGGCTTTGGGTAATAGCGGCCATAGCAGTCGGGACACACCTGGACCCATTCCGAACCCAGAAGTTAAGCCGACTCACGTAGTATGCGGTACTGAGGTACGCGAGTCCTTGGGAACCATACCTCGCTGCTATTACCCTTCTTAGCATCGAAAAATGAATTGCTTTTCTTGTATTGTTGTTGTAACGAGCGGATGCTCTGTACCATTCATCGAAAGGATGCAACGGGTTCGTGGCCCGGAATGGTTGTTTCTTCTTGTCTGAGATATTGTTTGAGAGTTCGGTTTGTGCATACTAACTTGTACGCAACCAGGGTCCCCGGGAGTTTGTGTATCAACATATGAGAAATATGATACACGAACGTGTGTTTGTGTAGTGATCACGAGAGGCTACGGGCTTAGTCGTAACGGCGATACCTCTTGTGTGTCTGTTCAATCGTCATCAGATCAAGCACCAGTACCGTGTTTTCTTCCTTGACGATCTTGAAGATGATGGGGTAACTCCGCCCGATGTGCATCCGGTACATCCGGCTCGCTGGAAACAGGCACTCAACATCGGATACGGCATGCGGATCCTTTAATCCCCGTATACGGTCGAATATCTGCTCCCTGACATGAGCGGGATACTTTTTGAGAGTCTTGATAACTCCTCTTGCAACCTGTACATCCAAGAGACATCACGGACCCTGGCTTATTGCAGGAGAAAAAACTCCGTCATAGGCTGTTTCACAATTCTTTGATGTCCAGTTCCCGTGCAGCCTCGTCCAGGCTGACGAAGTCACCGCTCTTTTCGATCTCTTCAAGGTGCTTTTGGAAATCATGCTCCTCTTTCAAGGCGATCATTTCCTCGAGCAGACTGTCATACGTCTGGCCCGGACGCTTCAATTTAGAGAGTGATTCCCAGACTTCGGGTGTGACGGGAATCCTTTTGGTTGCACCCTCGCTTGTCATTCGCTCCTCTCCTCCTTATTGTCCTTCAGGAATATGGACCCTGATTTCTGCTTCAGGTCCCGGGAGGGAATCCTTTTTTCTCCGTATTCCTTTGCACGTACAGGACTAACCGCACTGTAAGCATTTACAGTGTTGTCAGTGGAGGGGTATAAAGATGATGCCGGGATCCCAACTGGGTTTTACCTTCGCTCCGTTGCGGTAAGAGAAGTCGGGAAACATCCCGGTGAACTGACACCGTACGATTCGCAGCCTGGTCAATGGATAGTGAAGCGGGGATGGCAACCGGTCAGGTGGGGAAGCGTGATGGATCTTTTCCGAGGGCTCATTGAAGTGGTCTCCCAAGGTTCATCGTTCTTCATCGGCAGTTCTCTGAACAAACTGATTCCTTGCATCCTATGACCTTCCAATACAAACAGACGAACGGAACGGTTCAAAAAATTTATCCTCTCTTCTGGTCATGCCCTACTAATCCCCCTGTGCGGGGGATACGAAATACAAGGAGATACCAATATGAGAAAACTACTGTGTATCCTCCTGGTCATCTCTGCCGCAATAATCGGAATATCGGCAGCAGAGATCCAGAAGGATTTCCGCTATACTGATGTGGATTTTACCCCCGTCGATACCAACGGGACCGAAGATATATCCGATGACATTCTTTTACCAGCGGTCCTCGGAGACCTGCTTCCCGATGGTGACGGGAACGGATTCTTTGATGTGTCCTATGTCCTGAAGAAGAACGGCATGGTTGCCAGTACCAATCCCGGCCAGCTCTATGGTGTCATCACCGTGAATAACACGACAGCGACCACGTTCACCGTTACCGATGCCTTTGGGACCCAGTTCAATATCCACCCGGCCAAGCTCTGCGGTGGCGTGGACATCATCAGGGTCGATGCAGGTGGCTATGCCACTGAGCTCTCCGGGACAGACCAGGTGGTGTCGGCTGCTGTCGACAACGATGCCAACACCGTCAGCCTCGAGATCGCTCTCGATGAGCCGCTGGCCACGGACGAAGAGCTCATGATCTACCTGAAGTTCCAGACCGCTCTGAAGAAAATGCTGCCAGATTCAAATCCGTTCGTCAACGAAGCCACGGTCAACGGAGAAACTGCCAACGCAACGGTCGAGTTTGTCTAAAACCACACACCTTTTTTTTATAATCGCCGGCCACCGGAACGATTTCACTCATCGCAATACACCTGTGCCGGCTCAAGGATCCCCGGGAACTTCTCCCGGCAGGACTTCCGTGCAAGGTAGCAGAGGTGGCAGGCATCTGCAACGTTCGGTGGTGGTGTGTACCCCAGGTCCCGGGCCAGCTGTGACCCAATATCACAATCACTACAACATTCCAACACAACTCAGAAAAAAACCTTAAATTAAATCAATTTTTTGGTGAAAGTTGTAGAAATGGATCTAATTAGGGCAATGAATAAGGTTCAATCACTCCATAATTCATTTCTGAATCATGTAATATTCGGTTCCAAGAAAATATCCTGTTATCCTGTGGATCCTATGGTGGCAGTGCAATGACATATGAAAGTGAGAGAAAAACCCGAAAAGAACGGATTGATCCCAAACTGCAATCTGCCGGTTGGACCGTTGTTCCCTATGAAGAGACAAAGCCCCTCTCATCCTATCAGGGATGTGCTATTGAGGAGTATCCAACCGAAAACGGCCCTGCTGATTATGCCCTTTGTGTCGATGGGGTAGTTCTCGGGGTCGTTGAAGCAAAGAAAGTCTCACTTGGTCCTCAAAATGTCCTTACACAAGCTGAACGGTACTCTCGGGGCGTCTCTCCAAGTCAATTTAATTATCAAGGATTCAAGGCCCCCTTCCTTTATTCCACGAATGGTGAGGTGATCTGGTACCATGATATTCGTGACCCTCTGAACAGGTCCCGTAAGATCTCGGTATTCCATACCCCTCAAGCTCTGAGGTATTTCCTTTCAATCGAATCAGATGTTGCCATTCGTCGATTTTTTGAATTACCTGATAATCCCCGAATGCGTCCCTATCAATGTGAAGCGTGCGAAGCGGTTGGGAATGCAATTTCGGACAAGAAACGCACCATGCTCCTGGCAATGGCCACCGGAACAGGGAAGACGTTCACTATTGTCAATCTTATTTACCGGCTGATGAAATCGGGTGCATCGAAGCGAATTCTCTTTCTTGTCGACCGTCGCGCTCTTGCTGCACAAGCAGTCCGGGCCTTTGCATCGTTTGAGACCGAGCAGGGGCTGAAATTCAACAAGACATATGAGGTCTATAGCCAGCGGTTCCAGCAGGGCGACCTAGAGGAGGGCGAGAGCTTCAACATCAATGTCATGCCCGAATCGTATCTCACAAGTCCGCAGACGGGGCTTGCCTTTGTTTACGTATCTACTATCCAACGGATGACAATCAACCTCTTTGGACGCTCACAGGTATTTCCCTCTTGTGATGATTCGCCTGACGACGATGCCCGGAAACTAAACATACCGATCCATGCCTTCGATGTCATCATTGCCGATGAATGCCACCGCGGATATACCACTGCTGAACTCTCGGTGTGGCGGGATACTCTCGACCATTTTGATGCGTTGAAGATCGGACTGACTGCAACTCCTGCAGCACACACCACAGCATACTTCAAGGATATCATTTACCGATACGAGTACGAACGAGCGGTTCGGGAAGGATACCTAGTCGATTATGATGTGGTTGCGATTGAATCGGGGGTCCGGATGAACGGTATCTTCCTCCCGGAGGGAGAGATTGTCGATGTCGTCGACCCAGAGACCGGTGTCCGAAGTATCGATGTACTCGAGGACGAACGGGAGTATGCACCGACCGATATTGAGGAGAAGATTACGTCCCTTGATTCCAACCGGAAAATCTTGGAGGAGATCAGGAACTATGTCGATGAACACCAGCAGCGGTACGGGCGGTTTCCAAAGACGCTCATCTTTGCCGAGCAGGATGTGCCGCATATCTCCCATGCCGACCAGCTGGTGGATCTGGCCAGGGATATTTTTGGGAGGGGTGATTCATTTGTCCAGAAGATTACCGGGAAGGTGGATCGTCCCCTCCAGCACCTCCGGGAGTTCCGGAACCGGCCGAGTCCCGGCATCGCGGTGACGGTGGATCTCCTCTCAACGGGAGTGGATATCCCTGACCTTGAGTATATAGTCTTTCTCAGGACGGTAAAATCCCGCATTCTTTTTGAACAGATGATGGGGCGGGGGACAAGAAAGGGGGAGAATATTCCTGATAAGTCCCACTTCGTGGTATTTGACTGCTTTGGCGGTTCACTCCTCAACTACTTCAAGACGGTGACGGGAGTGACTGCAGAACCTCCCCTCCGGGAGACCAAGCCCATTGAGGTGATCATTGATGACATCTGGAATAACCGGGACCGGGCTTATAACATACGGGTGCTTGTCAAACGGCTCAACCGGATCGATAAAGAGATGTCAGGAGAGGCCCGTGACCTCTTCACTGCTTTCATCGAGAATGGGGACCTAAAACGGTTTGCTGTATCGCTGGAACGGCGCCTCCAAGACGATTTCACCGCAACGATGGCGCTCCTTCGCAATCGCGACTTTCAGAATCTCCTCGTCAATTACCCTCGACCTCCCCGAACGTTTCTTATTGATACTTCGACCGAAGATACGGTCACCTCAAAGTGGCTGGTCCGCGATGCCGCCGGTCAGGAATATAAGCCGGAGGATTACCTTACAGCATTCTCCCGGTTCGTGCGAGAGAATCCGGACCACATTGATGCCATTGGTATCCTGCTCAACCGACCCCAGGACTGGAGCACGGGTGCGATTTCGGAGCTGAAAACCAAGCTAGCAGCCAACCCGATGCGGTTCACGATGGAGAACCTCCAGAGGGCTCACCAGGTCCGCTACCACAAGGAGCTCGTGGATATCATCTCGATGGTGAAGCATGCTGCCCGAGAAGAGGAGGCGCTCTTCACTGCCGTAGAGCGGGTGACGCGGGCCTTTGAGAAAGTCACACGAGGAAAGACCTTTACTCCCGAGCAACAGGCTTGGCTTGGGAGAATTCGGGAACATTTAATTGCCAATCTCTCCATCGATCAGAGTGACTTTGATATCATCCCCATCTTTGTTGATCATGGGGGTCTCCGGAGAGCGGACCAGATATTCGGGCCGGATCTCCCAATCTTGATACGGGAACTAAATGAGGCAGTTGCGGCATGAGTGATATTGTCCAGCGTTTGTGGGGGTTCTGCCATACCCTCCGGCACGAAGGGATTGACTATGGCGATTACATCGAACAGATTACCTACCTCCTCTTCCTCAAGATGGCCCACGAGAAGAGTCTGGAACTCCCTGCCGGGTGCTCCTGGGACACCCTGAAGGAGAAGTCCGGAACGGAGCTCACGGACCACTATACTGAACTTCTTCGGACCCTTGGAAAGCAGGAGGGATTACTTGGGGATGTCTTTGCTGGAGCACTTTCCCGGTTCCACAATCCGGTGAGCCTGAAGAAGCTGATCGGACTCATTGACGAGACGGAATGGACGGCCCTCGATATTGATGTGAAAGCAGCCGCGTTCGAGGGGCTGCTTGAGAAAGCAGCGAGTGAAGGAAAGAAGGGCGCCGGGCAGTACTTCACCCCGCGAATCCTGATCAAGTCCATTGTCCGGTGCATGAAGCCGGACCCACGCCCGTTCCGGGAATTCACCATCATGGACCCAGCATGTGGGACCGGCGGATTCCTCATCTGTTCCTACGAATGGCTGAAGGAACAGACCGGTGGCGGGGCGCTCGATCGTGACCTTGCCCTGCGAATCAAACACCATACCTATTACGGGAAAGATCTGGTAGAACGCCCCCGGCGGCTGGCCCTGATGAACCTCTTCCTCCACGGTTTAGACCCGGAGATCCAGCTCGGTGATTCCATTTACGAAGTCCCTGACTCCCGGCGGTATGATATTGTGATGACAAATCCACCGTTCGGGACAAAAGGGGCCAACCAATCGCCGGGAAGGGAGGACTTCCTCATCGAGACGAGCAACAAGCAGCTCAACTTCATTCAGCATGTGATGACTATCCTTAAACCCGGCGGGCGGGCAGCTATTGTGGTCCCGGACAATGTGCTCTTTGCGGACCAGGCCGGCGAGGTGTTCGAGGACCTGACGAAGGAGTGCGCCCTCCATACGGTCCTTCGCCTTCCGAACGGAACCTTCTCTCCCTACTCTCCAGGAACAAAAACAAATGTCATCTTCTTCCAGAAGGGTATCCCGACCGAGACAACATGGATCTATGACGGGAGGACGAATGTGCCGTCCATCACCAAGAAGGACAGGCCGCTCACCCCTGCACATTTTACCGAGTTCGAAGCGTGTTATGGTCCTGACCCGAACGGTCGTGCTGCCCGGAATCCACAACAGTCCAAGGAAGATCGGTGGCGGTCGTTCCATGTCACTGAACTAAAGGAGCGGGACTCAAGACCACATAAGAATTATGGCGGTAGATCACCCTCTCTATAATGGTATTTTGGAGCGAGTGTAACCAAGAGGCCAAAGGTGACCGACTCAAGATCGGTTCTCGTAGGAGTTCGCAGGTTCGATTCCTGCCACTCGCATTTAGTTAGGAGTTGTGAAATACTTTTTTCCATTAATATGAATTGTGATAATATTCCCGATCTCAATTTTTATCTTGCCGTTGTGAATTTCTTGATGATGATAATTACATGTGACAATCATGTTACTTGAGTGATCTTCCCCTTTTTCAGATAGTGGCATGATATGGTGGACCTGGATAGATGAGGGGATAATCGCAGGATCTCCTGCAGCACAAATTTGGCAATGAAAATCATGACGTTTCTTTACTAAAAACGATAAAAATTGATTTCTGTATACGAGGGTTTTCCCTGCACGCTGATTTTCAATATCGATGATTTCATCGATACCTTTTCCTTGTGACAGATAATCTTGGAGGATTTCCTGGTAATATTCTCTGAACGGCTCTTGCTGACTTTCGATTAGTTGCTTAATATCAACATCAGATGGAATAATTTCTGTCTCGAACATCGGGAAAATATTTGATAATCTGATCAAGAGAGCCCCATCAAGTTTTTCAATCCTATACCGAAACGCACTTTTATTTTTTATCGCGTTAAAAATTGTTCGGGGTGTTTGAGGCAGAAGGCCACAATTCTCCCAAAAATCCAGCACATATGATAGCTCATTGAAGTCGGAAATTTTAAACTTGAGCTTTCCTCGCCCGTTTAATACCATGTTTCCGATGGCGTGAGCTCCAGATTCATTCAACATATTCCTTAAAGGGGCGGATCTGCGGATAATAATCTTTATCAGTCGGGAATACTTGAGGAAATACGGGGAGTAAGGACCTTGAGATTTTGAATAAAGGAATTCGAGGAATGCCAGGAGCCGAGCATCAACTCCAAGGATTTTTCCAGCAGGGCCAAAGATCAACTCCAACCGTTTTCCGATTGCATCGTAGGTTTCGCGCCGGTCGATGAGATCATCGCTTAGATACTGTAGTTCGACCTTATACGGATGCCACTTCAAGCGTTTCTCCATTTCTCTCCCTTTCGCTGATCCAGACTACAGCTTTCAGTTATTTATTCCCGTCCAATTTTCCGTGAACTTCCAAAAATGCACCATTTTTATGCAGGCTATATCCTGAAATATGGACTTCTAAAGCCCCAGCCGGGTTGGCAACGGAGCCCGTAAATCAGTTATTTTTGTGCTCGCGCAGAAATGCGGGTGGAAAAGTGTAAGGTGGTTTTTATACTGAATTGACCGTGCGGCAGAATGCTAAAAATCAAAAAAATGAGGCGAAATCTACTTTTTATTAGATGATGATAGCTGCACTCTGCTTATCTTTCTCCTCATCGAAATCGGTAATAGCAACTTCGGTAGAGAGGATCATGCCTGCAATCGACCCTGCATTCTGGAGGCCAATTCTCACTACCTTGGCCGGATCGATAACCCCCTGCTCCATGAGGTTTTCGTAGGCGCCGGTCTTCGCGTTATACCCAAACCCATTTTCTTCGTGTCCCTTGATAGTGGCGATGACTTCTGCACCCTCAATGCCGGCATTCTTTGCGATCTGCCTCAATGGCTCTTCTAATGCACGCCTTACAATAGCGACACCGATCTTCCGGTCATCATCGAAGGATAACCTGTCGAGGGACACGATGGCACGGAAGAGTGTAACACCGCCCCCGGGGACCACTCCTTCTTCTACGGCTGCCTTCGTGGCATTCAGCGCATCATCAATGCGCATCTTCTTCTCCTTCAATTCGGTCTCGGTTGCTGCACCCACCTTGATGACTGCAACACCGCCACTGAGGTTTCCAAGTCGCTTTTTCAGTTCCTCTTTCCTGAACTCGGAATCTGTGATATTGATCTGCGACTCGATCAGGTGCATCCGGTCATCGAGTGCTTTCCGGTCACCCTTTCCTTCGACGATAAGGGTCTTCTCTCCATCTGTCTTGACGGTGTGGGCCGATCCTAGTGCAGCGCGAGATACATTTTCAAGTTTCATGCCACGCTCTTCTGATATCACCGTCGCTCCGGTGAGGATTGCAATATCTTCGAGGATAGCTTTTCGCTCCTCTCCATATCCTGGTGCCTTGACAGCACAGACCTTGAAGGACCCGCGGATGATATTCAGGATAAGCGCAGCCAGGGCTTCGCCTTCGACATCTTCCGCAATGATAAGGAGTGGTTTTCCTTCCTGGGAGGCCATTTCGAGGACGGGGATCATCTGTTTGAGCAAAGTAATCTTTCGGTCGGTAATCAGGATATTGGGGTCCTCATACTCGCAGATCATCTTCTCATGATCCGTTACCATATACGGAGAGATGAATCCGCGATCAAACTGCATCCCCTGTACGACATCGAGGCTGGTTTCAAGGCTTTTTGCATCCTCGACCGTGATGAGACCGCCATAGCCTACCTTCTCCATGGCGTCCGAGATGAGCTTCCCAATCTCTTCATCATTATTGGCCGATACCGTCGCAACCTGAAGAATACCCTCTCTCCCCTTGACCGGCACACTGGTCGAGCCGATGTACCTGACAACGTCAGCAATCGCCGCATCAATGCCCCGCTTAATCTCTATCGGGTTGGCCCCCGAGGTAATATTCTTCAGACCTTCGGTGAGAATAGCTTGGGCAAGAAGAGTTGCCGTTGTTGTCCCATCACCGGTCTTGTCCTGGGTCTTCTGGGCAACCTCTTTGACCAGCTTCGCGCCGATGTTCTCGAACTTGTCGTGAAGGGAGATCTCCTTTGCTATCGTCACTCCATCGTTTGTCACGATGGGGTTCATGGCCTTATCGATCACCACATACCGCCCTTTCGGGCCAAGCGTGATCTTGACCGTGTCCGCTACTTTGTTGACACCTGAGAGAAGAGCTTTCCGGGCCTCTTCGTCAAACATCAGCTGTTTGGATGTCACCATATTCAGCCACCCTATTCAATTTTCGCCAGAATGTCCTTGAAGGGAACAAAAACGAAATTTTCTCCGTCCATCTCGAATTTATCCGCACTGTATCCCCCATACAGCACATGATCTCCCGGCTTCAGGGGAAGTGCAGAACCATCATCCCGACTCCCTACCGCGATGACGGATCCTTCTTTTCGATGTTCCTGGGCGGACTCTGGAATGTAGATGCCACTTCTTGTCATCTCTTCCATTTTCAGGGGTTTTATCAGAACCCTTTCTCCGATGGGAATAATTTCCTTCACTCATATGCACCTCTGGAAATTATTGCATTCTATTGGTTTAGTATCGAATATATTTAAAAATTGTCAATAATATTGATATCATTTGAATATTGTTGCAAACTTATTTATCCTGCGGAGAGAGATTTTGTAATCGGTTACCATGAGGCAGATCCTGGTCAAGCAGATTGAGCGGCCGCCACTCCGGGATGAGGATGATGATCTCCAGTGGTTCTGTAACAGCCTCGGTATCGGCGAGGGGAGGGACGTGGAGCGGGTCGCTACCCGTGTCCTCTTCGCTCTGCTCGAACACCAGCCCCATGAAAAGGGCTTGCCCGTGGATGTCATCGCCCAGGACCTCGCCGTCTCCAGCTCGCGGATCAACCATCATATCAGGAACCTCGTGGACGCTGGGGCGGTATACCGCCACAAGCGGTTGATTTACCTCCGGGGAAACAGCCTCCGTTCCATGGTCCAGGAGATCCGGAAAGATGTTCTCCGGATGCTTGACGATCTCGAGGTGGCGGCAACTGAGATTGATAAAGCGTTTGGTATTGTTCAGAGATAGGGAGATAATGGGGGTAGGCGAGGTGAACGGACCATCCTACTATGACATCCACAATATCTTTCGACGCCTGCTTGAGAACATCCAGGATATCATCGTCATCGCCATATGCTTATTGCTTTTTGCGCTCATGATCAAGTCGTTAGTGGGGATGTTCTATGAATTCTTGGAGCCGTTCAATTTCCAGTATATTGCTTCGGAGCTGATCTATATCCTCGTACTGGTCGAGATATACCGGCTCCTAATCATCTACCTCAGGGAGCATCGTATTGCCGTGGATATTATGATTGAGGTGGGCATTGTCTCCATCCTCAGGGAGGTCATCCTCCATGGTATCCTGGGCATCGATCCCTTCATACTCGTCGCGATTGCAATCCTTCTTATCTCATTGACGTTACTGCTCCGATACGGATCGCTGCGGCGTGATGAGAAGGAACCAGGGACCCGGGAGACGGTATTCAAGGAACTGAAAAAATCGTTCGCCAAAGGTGAATGATGTGTCCTATCATTCTTTCGCAGGAGTACCCTGATGGAGGGGGATCTCACCCTCCGATTCCATTTTTCCCCACGGCTCTTCCTTACGAACCGGATTTGCCTAATAAATTAGGTTTATATTTCATTATTGCTAACCATAAGTTAGTATAGGAGGGAACACCTATGGATCTCTTCAAAAAGAAAAAAGGTACAGAAGTGTCTCCTGCTACACCAGGCACTTCTCTTGAACCGCGGACCCGGACACCTGGATTCGTCAGGGACTTTGACTCGATCTTTGATGATTTCAGGAGATCTGTCGACAGTCTCATGCGGCCGTACTTCCCGCAGGACTTCCCCCATGATCTCTCCGAATGGCAGTTGTTCCAGTATGCGCCATTGGATCTTATCGACGAAGGAGATCACTATAAGGTCCATGTGGAGCTCCCCGGGCTGTCCAAAGAGGATGTCGAAGTGAACCTCAACAACGAGAGTCTCTCTATCCAGGGCCAGAGAAAGGAAGAAACCGAGAAGAAAGAGAAGAATTATCTTCACCGGGAGCGGTATTATTCCGGCTTCAAAAGGAGTATCGATTTTCCTGAGGAGGTCGATCCGAATAAGGCAGATGGATCGATGAACAATGGGGTGCTCGAACTGACTATCCCCAAAAAGGAACCGCGACCTGAAGAAAGGCGTCGGAAAATCGAGATTAAGTAATTTATCACTTTTTTCAGCTGGGGTATTCTATATCAGACGCTCGATGACTCGCGACCGCACGACGACCCGCTGATGCGTGTCGTAACCGGCACTCGCTCGGGCCGCTGCGGCCACCCATTCACCCGGCCTCTCGTCGCTTCCAGGGGGGCACTGCTACCCCCTTCGCTCCTCGCCCTGATGGGACAGCCTCCTCCTCTCCCAGGGGAGAGGCAGTGATCATGATGGATGCCCTTCGGGCCATAACCTTCTCTGGGGCATGCTGTGGATTTTCACAGTACCTCATGCAACAGCGACGAGCGGTCCGTGCAACGGTCCGTGAGGAGCGGGATGGTGCAGCCGGTGATGAGGAGCCTGCGACGAAATCACGGGCGTCCTCGGTGCCAACAGGCAAGGATGAAAGATCAGGGAGACGGTGCAAGCGGAACGGACCGGAGGGAGTGGAGTCGAGCACGGTCGACCGTCAGCAATCTCCAGAGAACCTGGGACCAGCGAGACCCCAGTACACCGAGTGGGTCCGGCTTGGCCCTTTTGGCCCTAATCTGGCCCTTTTACCAGTTGACATTTTGCCGGGTTTTGATTTTGGAAAATTCGAGTCATGGCCCAATTGGCCCTTTTTTGGCCCTTTTACCTAAAATGTAATGAACGCCGGTTCCGTGGATACCCTTCTTCTCAAATATTTCTTTTTCCACAAGTTCTGAAAGATCCCTGCTGGCATTCCTCTTTGAAATTTTTACCAGATCCTGATATTCGGAATTGCCTATCCTACCCTTCTCCTTCACAAATCTGACGGCTCTCATCTGACGTTCAGTAAGTCCCAGCTCAGCCATTGCTGATTCCGTCAGCCAGTCTCTCCATAGAGTGACAACAAATTCCCCGCCGCTTTGGGAAAACTCGGGTTCCGGAAGACCTGCATCTCTGCATCCGGTTGTCATCTGGATTGTCCCGTATCCGATCTTCTCAATATAGTGGGCAAGGTAAAGAGGTAGAGCGATCCGGTGATTGCGTGGCCGGGAGCTGTGTTTTATTTTTAGGTCTTCGAAGGTAAGGTCCGGAGGAAGGCTACCGGGATTCCTCACTTCAATTCGATCTGAAAAGACACTCACCTGAACGCTTGCAGCCGAGGTATAATCCCGGTGAGCAACGGCGTTGACAACCGCCTCCTGAATCACTTCTTTTGGGACCTCGTACTTTGTTTCACTGACCGGTGCTGAATCGCGGGGAGGTACGATGCGATTGATTTTTGAGAGAATAAAATCTGTAGCCTGATCTGTCTGATCAAAAAGCGTACCGGTGAATATCTGGTGGGAAGGTATCGGTTTTGCGACCACCGTTCCATGATAGTGCATGCACTTGATCTCTGCGGTCGGGATAAACTTTTGCGGTTTAACGCCGAACAGGAGAATCGCCGCATTGGTGGGCTGGGCCCCCTCTAGTAAGTCAAGATGTTTTAATACCTGTTCGGTTGGCGTTCCCGGGTTAAGGGGGAAGCTGCGTTCTCTTTTTGCAATAGGGATAAACCATGCAACCTTTTCATCGGAAATATCCTTCAATGTTGCTCTGGGGCAGGCAGATTCATCGAATGGCGTGGAGGAAATAATTTTGCTGTCACAAAGGAACTGGACTAATGCAGCATATACTTCTTTTTTCAATTCGTCAATCGTGCTGAAATGACGTCGCACAACATGGGGTGTAGCCCTGCTGATAAGTTTCTGCATTTTCGGATGGCGCTTGCTCTCATCCTTCCCCTTCACAAGAATTAACCGGTATTTACTCTTCTCAGTTGCCCGTTTAAATTCAAGTTCAGTAGGGGAAAAACCCTGCCGGTTCTCAGAGCCGTATTCATTACCAAAAATTCCCAGGTATATCGTGCATCGATCTACTTCGTCTAGATATAGTTCATCGGGTTTTCGATCGAGCGCCGGCAGGTCCTCAAAAAGAAATGGTTCAAAGTAGATCTGGAGCAGTGGATCCGTCCTGATGTAATCACGGATTGCTGCCCGCTCTTCATTCAATTCCTTCTGAACACTGCTGACAAATATGCCGATTGTCATCATCTTCCTGCTCGTCGTCATCACCATTGTCATCCTCGTGCTTGTCCTCGCCCGGGAGTCAGAGGATTTTGCTCAGATGAATGACAGATATTGAGTGGCTGAAGTAAATATGCTTTTAATATTATGTGCGATTTCTTCGTCCCTGTCTTCAGTAAAGACTAAGGAGGTGATTTTACACATCATCTCATCAGATGACGGTCCCCCGTCTCCTGCTCTCCCACGAGAGCACAAAGCATTGCATAATTTAACTTACCCTTTTATTGTTGTGCAGAATAAAGCAAAAACAGTGATAGCATGCCAATACCGGATTTCCAAAGTCTGATGTTACCAGTCCTGGAGTTTTATGGCGATAAACTCGAACATGGATCGCAGGACGCTCTCGGCCATTTAAAGACAAAATTAAAACTTACTGATGAAGAAATCAACGAGCTTCTCCCAAGTGGCAGACAATTCAGATTTAATAACCGCGTCGGCTGGGCAATAATCTATCTGAAGAAATCCGGGTTGCTGAACAGACCTTCACGAGGTAAATATATCATCACTTCACGCGGTCTGGAGGTCCTGAAAGAGAAGCCGGAAAGAATTAACATGAAATATCTGGAAAAATTCCAGGAGTATCTAGATTTCAGGGATTTCAGGAATGAGACGATTGAGGAAAAAGGTCTTCCTGCCGAATGTGACAGGATATCGACACCCCAGGAATCACTGGAGTCAAGTTATCAGGAGTTAAGACGGCAATTATCGCATGATCTTCTTGAACGAGTAAAACAGAGTTCCCCGGCATTTTTTGAAACCCTTGTCATCGATTTGCTTTTAAAATTAGGATATGGGGGTTCAAGGATTGATGCAGGTCAGGCCATCGGCAGAACCGGTGATGACGGTATCGACGGAGTAATAAAAGAGGACAAACTTGGCCTAGATGTCGTACATGTCCAAGCGAAACGATGGCAAAACCCGGTGGGACGACCCGAGATTCAGGCTTTCGTTGGAAGTCTCGAAGGACAACGATCCCGGAAAGGAGTTTTCATCACGACATCGAAATTCACGAGCGATGCCCATGACTACGTAAAAAGAATTGAGAAAAAAATCGTCCTTATTGATGGTGAGCAATTAACACAACTGATGATCGATAATAGTGTTGGTGTTGCCGAGGAATCCCGGTATGTCGTGAACCGACTCGATGAGGATTATTTTATCGAGGAATAATCTGTTTAATCAATTTCTTTGTTTTGAGGAGTATTTTTGAATGCTTCACAAAATAGTCGTATGGGACATTGATATAACGGCAAATGGCAAATTCCAGGTTTATGATTCATGATATCATTTAAAGATCGTTCCCGGGCACCGACATATCCCTTACCGTCGAGCAGGCAGATCTTCGGGACACGCCGGTCCGGATCGATTTTTTTGATGAAGTGATCTCCAAAACGCAACAGGAAATTATCGAGGTTGTAATAAACCTCCCGCATGTGTTTTTCAATGCTGTCCTTCGAGATCTCTGGTGGAGTGCCTTTCCTTCCGCCTTTAGGTTGATTAAAATATCCCGGTTCGCCATTTTTCGATATCGTAATAAATCCGGATAAGAAATGCGTAGCTTCGCCCCGTATCGCATTGACCTCATCATACCAGTCCAACGAGGAGAGGATGTCAGCATAGGCAGGATCGACCGACTTCTTCAGTGAGAGAAACGCCTTTTTCTGTTTGTTGAAGTGGGGGGAGAGATTAGCTTCCGGATATATTTCCTTGACGAGAAAGGCAAGGCCCTCGCACAATGAGTATATCGAATTCAGGAAGGTTTCATACCTCAAAGCCAGGATGACGCCCTCTTTTGTGCTGCCATGCCCGGTTTTTTTCATCTCTTCGTGGTCGGTGTACCAGACCGGGATCTGCCGGAATACATCTTCATAGGCCGTATTCATTTTGAAGATCTTATCTCGGATTGCCATTGACCACCGGAATGAATCTAAAATCGGGGGATCGGCGACCTCCAAAAATTCCAGAAGAAGGTGAAAATTGGATGTGGCATTTTCTTCGAATTTCACATACTGTGCTGTCATTTCCCCGAATTTCCCTCCACAATCCTGATCTCCTCTTCTGTCAACCCATATAGCTCATAGACTAAGGCATCGATCTGTTTGTCGGTTGCCTCGATCTGCCGTTCGACCAGGTTCTTCTCATGGTCTGCCTTCACATCGGCTTTCTGCTTGTGGAGGGCAAGCATCCGCTCTACCATGGCGACCATTTTGTCATGGCGAGTCTTTTCGGCGAGGTCAGAGAAGTTGATGGTGCGGATGGGGATTTGCTCAACAAATTGGGAGAAAAATCTAAGATATCCGCCGCGGATGAGTGATAATCTTTTTTGATAGTAATAGAGGTAAAAACTCGAATTTAATAGCCCTAGGAGGTAGAGATCATGAGCAATTATCATATAACAAGTATTTGCAGCATAAAACCCTGAACTATCTAACGTATAACTCGGTTTAACTGCAATATCAGGAAAGACTATTTTTGGTTTTTCAAATTCTTGGTAATAATCAATAGTATCCTGAATTTCATACCACTCGTATGCTCCTGGTTTTCGTCCTGGCCATGAATCCCCGATAAAATCTTTGGGCTTTGGTAGCAAATCTTTTTTAAACTGCTTTAAATATTCAAAAATGGCAGGGTATTTTGACATATCAATACCGTGTCGAGTGAAAATCAGATATCTCCTTTTATTATCCAGCGGTTGATATCGTTTGATATCCTTTCCAACCAAAAACGGTTTAATTATCTCATCACTTCTCGGATCTTCTTGAATTAATTTTTCTCGAGTCGTTTCGTCAATAACAAATGCTTTGTTCAAGCCCGTTTTAATTCCATAGAAAATTTTACCTTCTACATATTTCCCGAGAGGAATACCTGCCGTTTGAATTTTTTTCAACAATTCCTGCGATTTTGCATCTGATAGAGTCCAGCCATCACCATCAAGATTATTTGTCTCGATTGGGTGGCTATGCTGTGACACATAATCATCCAATCTTGAAAATGACAGATTCTCAACGGATACCGCTTGGAAAGATGTGCCAGGGCTATCGTTTTTCAACCTAATGACACAGGGATATGTTGTCGCAGTCGTGAAGACGGGGAGATCCCCGAAGTCAACGATCTCTTCAATGCATTTCCCTTTCAGCCAGGACCGGAGCGGCTTTCCATAATTTGCCCGCATCCACTTATTTGCAACGATGTAAGAGAAGAGTCCTCCCTTGCGGAGTAATGAAATGCCCTTCTCGATGAAATACACGTAGAGGTCGGCGGTTCCATGATATGTTGCATAGTGTGCCTGGAAATATCCCTTGTGCTCTTTAATCGATTCCTGCCTCACATACGGTGGATTCCCAATCACCACATCGAATCCACCTTTATGCATGATTTCCGTGAACTCCCGGACCCAGTCGAAGGCATTAATCCGTTTCACCACATCTGGGTTGTCTAGCGTCGCTTGCACATCGGCATAGATATCAGTACCGATGAGCGAATTCCCGCACTTGATATTCTGATGTAGGCTTGGCAGGGCTCGTTCTTCGAAGAGCTTGAGCTGTTTTGAGACATTTTCTTCGCTCTCCTCTTCGAGCACCTTCAGTAACAAGGAGAGCTTGGTCACCTCCACAGCTTGCGTATCGATATCCACGCCGAAGATGTTATTCAGAAGAATCCGCTTCCGCTCGACAATCGTTAATTTCCAGTCGCTCCGGGTCCGGGACACATTCCCGTTCGCGGACTTGTATATGGGGAGGGAAGTATCCCCTGCAAATTTCTTCTTCCCGGTTTTTGGGACGGGATCGGGAAGGAGTGCTTGAACTTCGGGCGATGTCGCGGATTTCTCGGCGATGACCGGGACCAAGTTGTGAATATACCAGTTCAGGTGCCAGTCAAGGAGGAACTGGTAAGCGCCGAGGAGGAAGGAGCCGGACCCACATGCGGGGTCTAGGACCCGGAGTTTTCCCACCTCGCGGGGAGTTTTGTCCTTGACAAGTTCCCCAACCGTGTGCGAGACGATATAATCCACAATATACTGCGGCGTATAGTAAACCCCGCCGGCCTTCTTAACTTCCGGCTTGTACTCTACCTTTGCCTGGTGCCCAAGAGTTAGCCTGATCACTTTCCCAAGGAACTGCTCATAGACCTGGCCTAAAATGACCGGGGAGATGACCGAGAACTCATAAGGACTCTCTGGGTAATACAGCCGCTTGATGATCTTCTTCAGGACGGCATCGTCCATGGAGATGTTCGGGGTAAGCGTATCCGGCATCTCGTCCCAACCGGCCTCTGCGCTGAAGTGGAAGAGGCCGGAATTATACCGAGTATCGGCACGATGGAACATTGCGAGAAGGCGTTGGTATATGTCCTGGCCCTCGAGCAATTTTTGAAGACATCCGTACTCCTCGATTCCACGGTCCTCGCATATGCGGAGAAAAAGAATGCGGTCGATGGTCCGCTGCACGGATACATTGAGCTCATCAACGGAGAGGGCGGTATTCCGGATAGCGATGTTTTTTGCAAGAACATCCCGCCACTCTTCGATCTCGGCAAGAATGGCTTCATCAACGGTGGCGGTCCCTTTCTTGCCTTTAGTTCCTTCGACAAATTTATCAAAAGAACCCCGCAGGATACTTTTTTGCGAAAAGATGGATTCGATCCAACCCCACTTCTCAGGATACTCCTTGAAAGTGAAATACGCGATTCGGGCAGTTGCAGCATTGTCTCCGGGCATCGGCTTCTTTGTGCAGTCATACACTGCAAATTCTTCGAAATCTGTCAGTATGCTCAAGGGGAGGCGAGCGTTCCAGGCATATCGACGGATTTGGAGAGCAGGACCAGCATCGTCCTTGATGTTCACGGCCGGTTTTTTTGCCTCCACGATGAATTTCCGGGATCCCCCAATCCGGAAGGCATAATCGATAAACTCCGTGGAGCCCCGGATTCGAATTGGGTCTTCATGGATAACTTCTTTGTAAAGTTCCGAATTCCCTTGTGTATTATCAATGTCCCAACCAAGAGTCTTAAAGAAAGGATCGACAAACTCCCTTCGTAATTGGGTCTCGTTGAATTGACCACGTTTATAGGCCGCTTGGTGAAATTCATATTTCTCGACGAGTTTGAGAATAGCTTCCGGAACAAGTGATGCCGATTCCATGCGACCGCCTTGTATGTAATTTCATATCGTGATCAACGAATAATCATTCGAATGCATCCCAATAATTTTGCTGGTTATTTTGACATGAATTCAATCAAAAAGGAAGTTGATAAGAGGAGATAAGGAGGGGCTCACGCCCCCTTTCCCCCTCCCTTTACCAACCCGTACTCAATCTCATAGTACGCGGTCGGCACCGAGATGAAATACTGCATCTTCTTCTCGTTCTCTGCATTCGCAATCTGCCGTAGAAGGGATGCCTGCTCTTCGGGGGTATGACCGATGGTCACCCACCGCTTGGTCTCATCGCTCATCTTCCAGGACCTGGACGGGACAGAGTCCGGGGGAGTGGTCACCTTGTCGTCCTCCGGATCGAAGTAGGATACCACTTCGTCCTTTTCGGACTCCGCCGCCCACTGCAGGGCCTGTGTGACATCCGCAATCGGATCTGTACCGTCCGTGAGGAGATCCTGATTGGCTGGTTTAACCAGACTATTTTCTAATGCAATTGGAATAAACGAATCATGCTTCACAACATTAACCTGCGAAATACTTCCCCTGCAATAAATACAATAGATCTTATGCAGAATACGAGGGCTCCGGCATGGATTTCCTGCCCTTCCGGCATGTTTTATTTACAGGTATATTGCTCATATGCCTCTGCAAATTCTTTGAGTGTCATTTCGAGGTCTTCCCTGATGATCTTTCGAAGAAGCCCTTTGGGAATGTCATCACTACTGTGAAGTGGAACTGTGGTATACCTCCCATCTTCTGATTTCATCCGGACATGCGATCCTCTCTGCCGGATGACTGAAAAACCAAGGGTTTTTAGAAATGCGATGAGTTCTTTCCCTTTGATGACCGGGAGCATCAGGCACCCTGAATTATTTCGACCTCGCGAAATCCTACAAAAGTATTGATCTGTTCGATCTTCGAGTCTTCCAGGCAGAGAGCGATGACTTCTCTTATGTGCTCAAGAGCTTCGTCAATTGTTTTCCCGTAAGTATGGCAGCCTTTAAACTGGGGGCAGGATACGATGAAGATCCCATCCTCGTCTGTCTCGATAAGTACGGGAACATGGATCGTTTTCATATGCGTATCATCGGTTTCCATGCATTAATTCTTTTTTGCCGCACGATGTTTGATTGAGTCACAGTTGTGCGTCAAAAATCTTCGGGTCCGGCTAGGGTTTCAGGATGCCTGACCGCAAATACCAATCCATGGGCTAAAATTCCATCCCCATTGAGCGGAACGGTACTCACCGGTTTCAATTCCGGACCGGCCGCTTCATATCCGGCAGGCAGTCCCCGGCATCACAAGTATTCATAACAGGTGAAAATCCTACCCAATAACCTGGCAAATCTCAAGTCACACCCTTTCACAGGAGTTATATACTCTCATTCACTGCCACATCAACGCATTCCAGAGTTATGTGCGGTTTACATGTGCAGCACAATTGTTAAGATCAATGAAAATAGCAATGTAAAGTTCTGCTTGGCATTTGCAAAACCGCACAGTTCCCGCATATAACCAGGAATGTCTTTGTATGGCGGTGGAGTGTGGAGCACCGTTCCGGATCCGTCAACCACGCAGGTATCGTCATTATTCCGGAACCGTCCTTCATCGCCGGGGTCATCAAGAGTTCCCGCAGTGATCATGGCATGGAACTTCAGGATCAATTCGGGAGACAGATCCTCTGTTTTCAGGGTCCGGACTTCCTTCATGGTGAGATAATTGTTCACAATCATCCGTTCCCCGGGGGTCCGGGGTTTCCGCTGTTCCCGAAGCATCTGTTTTGCAACCCGCCGGGTTGGTGGCTGCACCTTCCAGCTGGCTGGATGCAATCGCCTCCTCCATCAGGGAACTGATGATATATCGTTCCCTTTCTTGTCCTGCGGCATCAAGAATGCTGGAGAGATTACCTGCTGCAGTTTTGTCGAGGAGATGGAGTTTTCTCCAGCAGGAATCATCAAGGGAGTAAGAAAATGTCCAATCCGCAAAAGACAGGTTATGGGCGTCTTTCAGGCGAAAGATCTTCATGAGCACCCAGATATAAAGAGGATCCACGGGGTATTTGCGGCGGCGGACCTCTTCCCAATGGAGATACCGTGTGTTTTCCTTGAATACCGCGTCAAGAACGGCAGTGTCGTGGGCAAGATCCCGGGCATTCCGAATGTCTTTATCTGTATGTTGTGGAGTCGCGGGAATTTTCATGGAGATTCCTGGTTATGTGTATGAAAAGAGACATGGTTCAGGTGATAACAGTATTATCTATCAACATGTGTCAAATTGATAGATTTTTCATGATGAAAATTTTTAAAAATCGTCTATTATGAATTTTCGCCAGTGAAAAGACCCAATTTTGAAAGAATGGATCCTCTGATTCTATTTTTGGGATGATAATCCGATATATCTCTCTCCATGCCGATTGCACATCCTGAAAATTTTTCTCCGGGAATCCTGTCATCGTATTTTTCAAGATACAGCAATCCAATCCAATCCAGCGAGAACGTGATTCACCCTAATTGCAGTCTGCACCCGATTCCCTGCCTTTAGACTGCTCTCTATGAATATAGTACTTTTGTCCGAAAGCCGCTGGAGGGAGGCGGGATGGCAGGTTTAAAGCCGGAGCATTAGGCCTGGATTTGTCCATGTTGAGAAGCGGCGCATTATCAACGACAAAGTTACTATTCTAAGAGATAACCTGCGGCATGAGAAATCTAGGTTCTAAAGATGTTATTACTTCTTCGTGATAGCGATCAATGATAACCAAGCATCTGATTCATCGCAATGATGAAGATTCATCGAACCGTGAGGTTAATTCATTTAATTTTGCATTTGGGTCTCCAGAAAGTAATTAATCTCTTATGAGAATATAGAAGTGGCGCAGGGGGGTTCTACACATGCAAATGCCAATGAACCCCACTGTGGCCCGAAGGCATGATGAAATCAGCTTTAAAATGATAAAAGCTTTTCCTCATGCCTCTGTTTCGGAAAACAACGGAGGAACAGAATATGAATAAAATAAAAAGACGCCTTGCAGGCATCGCGGGCGCGCTCCTCATCTGCCTCCTTGCCGTCGGTACGGCAAGTGCATACGATGCGGATACCGCCTGTACTAGCCTGAAGGAGGTCGTTGCAGGAAGCGATGACCTCACGGCACTCGAACTGGTGGCCGAATATTCGGACGGCTCATTGAGCGTGATGAAACTCTGGACCGAGTCAGTGATTAACCCTGAAGAGACACTCTGTGCAAGACTTGAATACATTCTCGAAGAGGATAGGGAAAGAAACGATCTTAAACGGTTGATCCTAACACTGGTATCCGGTGAAAAAAGGGTCTCGTACGAACTCTCTCCTGATAAGAATGTGTTCGTGGAGTTGGACCAACCTGTCGAGTTCCCTGATATCTCCGCAAAGAATTCAGGTGGAGTGAATGACCTGATGAATATCATGAACGGTTTGAGGTATGATTACGTATTAGACCATGAATATGACAATTCAGAGAGTAATCCGTTCACGTTTTATGCACAATCGACCACTAATCCAGAGACAACGCTTCCCGTTATGACGGCAGAATCATGGGTTAAAAAGTGGAGCGGGATTAGGTGGGTTGACTCGTGCTATAGCGGCGATACAAAGTGGAATACAAAGAATGTATATGCCGCAGGCGGCCCTGTAACACTTCAATCTGGCACCTATAAGCAATTCGCCAATTTTGAGGGTTACCACACAGACTATACATGGTATGAGGAATATCATGATGAAGCCAACTCATTCGTTATATCATAACAATAAAAAAATGAGTCGAAGTAGAATCGCAGAAATCAATGCGATTCTTCATCACATTTTTTGGAGACGAATCTATCAGCCGGATAAAAAATTATTAATATATTATAATTTTACTATTAATAAATATAAGCTGTGGGTTGAAATAAATCCCTATAACCTTGATGTGAAGGACGTGATACTATGAAGAAAGTTACATCCCAAATGTGTCCTCTCTTGGTATTTTTATTGGTCTCTGTAACCCTACTAACAGGAATTGCTTCCGCTGATGTGCAGATGGAAAGTATTCGTTGGACTCCCGGTCCCGACTCCAGGATCGGCCCCTCTTACGAATGGATACGGTACACCGACGACCAAGAAACAGCAATCGATGAGTATTATTACTGCCTCCATTACCTCACGGGCTGGAATATCCAGCTTATCGATTATATGGAGAAAGTCAGTCCCGAAGATCTTGCAACCATGCCGCCGGAAATGTATGAATATTTCAAGGAATCCGCAGAACCACTTTTTAAAGACGGAAAGATGACAATGCATGGCGACGATGGGACGTGGCTCTATGATCCCGGCCACCACATGTGGACCAGTCCTGAGGGATACGTCTACAACGGAGATCTTCCCCCGCCCTACGAGTGGATTGTATGGAAAGGCTGGGAAGAATACGCGGACCATCTCCCTCCGGCACCTCCCGGGGCACCCTTCCCTGCTCCGTCCTATGCAGGCATCCCGAAAAACACCCTGCCCATCGCGAAGATAGACCTTGAGGAGCAGGAACGGGTGTATGACTACTACTCTGACAAGTTGATGACTCTAGAGGAGTGTTACGAGCTGATCGTCCCTATCCCGGACGCCATCTATGTCAATCCCAACCACATGGGTGACTGGGATTGGACCACCGAACTGAAATCGGCCCTCTCCCGGCTCGGTCTCGACACAAACATTGCGAACACCCGGCTCGGGTACGAGAAGTCGGGCGACACGATTACGATGGTCGGCATGACTCCGTCGCAGGTGATGAAGGAATGGACGCTCACGAAGTCGAACGGTGGTTGGACCTGCGATACAGCAGACGATGATGAACTTGACGACCTGCTCTTCGTCCTGGAGAAGATCGGGGCGATCAACGGATCGGCTTCATCGTCCCCAGTCCCGGTCACCAACACTGATCTAAAGAGTTGGCTTTCAGGAAGACTGGATGCAGCGTCCCGGTCATCTTCGGGCACCAACACCATTCTCCAGAAAATGCTCCGGTCCAGAACCGGGACTACGAGTTCTGCTGTAATTACTAAACCATCCGGGATAAAGGTGCCGGAGAGTGAAACTTCCACCAAACCGACGGATGTGACGGTCGATCGACAGAACTGGGGGGAGCGTGTCTCACAGTTTACTGCCGGGAAAACTTCAGTATCGACGGCTGAATCTATCGCCCAGGCAGTGCAGAGCTCATCTGCGAGATCGGATATCATCTCGCAGGCGATAACAAGGGATTTTGCTCCCTCTTTTAGGCATGTTCAAAAAACAAAAAATACATCATCCAAATAGTGATTTGAAAAAATCCACCGACATCGAGTAAAAGTACATTTTGAAAAACCCCGAAATTCGAAAATAAGCAAGAAAAAACCGTAAAATTGATCGTACTCGAAGGGGAATACATATTTCCCACCTTTCGCACGTGAGCAGGTGACTCTGCACTTTTACTGATTTAAATACTTAGGTTTATATCTAAGTTATGCGATATTCTTTTTGTGCAAGGAAAATTTCAATTCACTCAAGATAATCTCACATCCCGGCAAATAGGGCATCCTGGACTGGTTGCAGGAATCATAGACGAACTGGGGATCACCGAAATACTGGACCAGGAACTCCCCAAGACACGGAATCACGCACTATCCCATTCAGACATCATCAAGGCCATGGTCCTGAACGGGCTCGGGTTCAACGAACGCCGGGTCTACCTGTTCTCCCGGTTTTTTGACAACCTTGCCACCGAACAACTATTCGGACCGGGAGTCACACCCGACCATTTCACCGATGACACCATTCTCCGCACACTTGACCGGATATACAACTATGGATCCACAGACCTCTTCAACAGGATCGTCATCAGGGTCATGGAGAAGATGGCATTTGGCACCCATCTCCTCCATGCAGATACCACCACATTCAGTGTCCATGGCGAGTATGAACCCGACGACGACGATTTCCGGACGATCCAGATAAAATATGGTCACAACAAGGATCATCGCTGGGATCTCAAACAGTTCGTCCTGGCAATGGTCACCAACCAGCATGGAATCCCTCTCTTCACCCAGCCCTATTCCGGCAACGAATCAGATAAGAAGATTCTCCTGGAGACCATCCAGAAAGTAAAAGAGAACCTCAACATTACAGACAAGGCGTACTATGTTGCCGACAGTGCATTCTACACGGAACACACCCTTAAAACCCTCGGCAGACACACGTTCTGGATAAGCCGGCCTCCTGCGACCATCACTGAAGTCAGGTCCCTGTTGGCTTCCGATGTCCTGATGACTCCGGCGAATACTGAAGGGTACTTCCTCCACGAATGCTATTCGGAGTATGCCGGGATACCGCAGAAATGGGTTCTCGTCTTTTCAGAGAAAGGGAGACAGGCCAGGGAGAAGACCTATACCAGGAATCTCGAGAAACGTCTGAAAGAAGCCCAGAAATCCTGGAACAAGCTGAGTGCAAAAGAGTTTGCCTGTGAGCCTGATGCGAGGATGGCTGCGGAACGGTGGTTTTCGGAGCATCCGTTCCTCTCTCCCGAAAAGAGAGAAGTCATTTCCCATGTGAAGAAGAAAAACAGGAAGAGGGGGAGACCTGGGAAAGGAGAAGAGGTCTCGATTGTCTATTCTGTTACTTCTCCTCTCGAAGTCAATGCGGAGTACATCGAGCAGGAGAAGTCGTATCTGGGAAGGTTCGTGGTTGCAACGAACGACCTGGACCTGGATGCAGAACACGTCCTTCTGTATTACAAGGGTCAGCAGTCCGTGGAACGGGGATTCCGGTTTTTGAAGGACGATAGTTTCCATGTTTCCCCGGTATTTTTGAAAAAGGAGAACAGGATCGAGGCTCTTTCCATGGTCATGGTCCTGTGCCTGTTTGTGTATTCCGTTGCGGAGTGGCTGTTGCGGTCGAGGCTGAAAACGGCAGGAAAGAGTGTGAAGAACCAGCTGAAGAAACCTATCCAGAATCCGACGATGAAGTGGATCTTCATGCTGTTTATGAAACCTGCAGAGGTCACTATCTCGATGAATTCACAGATTCAGCGGTTTATTGTGAATCTGGACGATGTGGTGACTGAAATTCTTGGGGTGATGGGGCCAGCCTGTGAAAAATATTATTTTTTGAGGGAGACATGCGAAATGTAGGACATAGCGGTTATCCGGGCATCTTCTTCAAATCCAGTGGCATCTGCCCCTTCGAAGATCATTCCAAGTGCTTCTCGTGACACGGCAGCCCAAACATGTTCAAGGTATTCCCTTAATGTGACTTCTTCCCCACTCGCTTTTTCGACTCTGGAATAGCGGGAAAATATCTCAAGTGCTGGACCGAGACATGCGAAGATGGCATCAGCACCGACAACCCCTTCTTTCGCAAGCCGAGGCATCCATTCATGGATTCGAGCAGGTAATTCTGCAAGAATGTCGCGCCAGTCTCCGATCTCTTCGCGGAGCGAACCATCGGGATTTTCCCGAGGGCGACAAACCAGATGGATAGACGATGCAAGAGCGGCAGAATCTTGCGCTCTAAGTCGATTTGATCTTTCGGTATCTATTGGCCACGATGCGGTTATGGTCCAACCTGAATTAATAATTGCAAATAGTATAGCTTCCCAACCACGTGTTGTCTTGTTGGCAAATACAATTACCCCCAATCCCGCAGGATTTAAAATTCTTCGACCCTCATTAGTTGCTTTTGCGATACAGTTTTCAAAGAAATCATCGTCTTTCCCTTTTGAATCATCAACAATGCATTCATCATCTTTAGGGGTAAGGAGGCTATTGAAAAGACTTTTATATAAACTACCAATGGAGCGCTTTAACCATACATAACAAAAATCTGATAAATCAGAATATGGAACAGCATCGTAATACGGGGGATCGGTAAAAAAAAGGTTAATTGAATCGTTTGGTAATGAACTTTTAGTTGCAGATGAGATGTTCGTTTCGCCTGGTAAATACTGTCCTGCTTCTCTTCTTATTATTCGTTGCATATTATTGATAGTAACATTAAAATCACCAGCAGCTTCAGAGAATGGGCTCGATTCAGTAAAGTCAAAATAAATTGAAATTGATTGACGGGTGAATATTTGGACAACTTGGGATCTCGATTGACTCCAAACACACAGACTGTTATTGATTCCAGCAATTCTTGATATTCCTAGTCCAAGAATAGTTAAGATTGGTATTTTTAATTCATCCGAGTCACTTAATTGATTTTTTATATCATTGACCTTATTCGTTAATATTATCAAATAGAGGAGTTGCCTTGAAGTGAACAAATCTTCCCATTTGTCCATGCCATATTTTCTTTGAGAAAAAGCTCTCCCTGCTCCTTTTCCGCCACCAGGTGGTGTTGGTTCATTTGGGACTATGAATAGTTCGCCATTCCATCTCTTTTTTCTATTCTCTAAATCTTTTTTGGCATTATGAACTACTTCAATATCTCTCTCGTTTGGTAAACGATAGAATCGTCCCGTTGTATTCGGTTTTGTTGTGACAACGCAAAATAATCTAGAATTATTTGCTCCGCCATTGTTTCTTTTCATTTGAGACCTTACTGACTTAACCGGGGTAGTATATCCACAAACCGGGCATGTCGCAGAGCCCCGTTTAACTGTCCCTTCCTTCACGTCTGCCGCTTTACAACCTTCAATTATTTTAAAATGGACACACTTTTTTTCTTTATCCGGGATTAACTCAAGAGCTACTGATTGATTGCCTTTTTTTGCCAACCAAAGGGATCTAATAAGAGGTATTTCTGCCCCACATCCTGGACCTTCACAATATATTGTCCTGGCCCAGAGATAGGCAATTGGAATTGACCCATCCAAATCCTTCGGATAAAATTCTGCTAACTCCTTTTCTACCTCTTGTTTTACCCATTTACCCCATTTTTGAACGTTATCGGCGAGTTCATTTCCATATTTGGGAATGTATTCGAGAATCACTTTATTGAGTAGCACCGCAACTGGATTGAGATCACTTGCATAAGCGTCAGCGCCAACGCGAAGTGCCTCTAAGGGAATCGAACCTCCACCTGCAAAAGGATCTGCCACAAGTGGGCGATTTTCAGACTCTCCATTAAGTGCCTCATGAGAAATTTGCGTGAGTTTGCGGGCAATTGAGTGATATCGATCATTTGTAGAGTTATCCCAATTAGAAAAATCTGCAATAAAATCTAAAAGCGCCCGACGAAGAATAATTGGATCAGAAAATTCTATGTTTGGTAGCCCCATCGGATTCCAGAATTGACGCATTAAATCCTCTGCTTCTCTTCTGAACAGATCAGGGCAGCGCGGATCAGCGGGGTCCGGCCATAGAGCTGCACAAATGACAGCGCGACAAGCAGCAAGTGGCCGACGAGCCCACCAAATATGCAGTGTGGAAATATTTCCGAAACGAATTGATTTCTCCCGATTGGCATGCTCGCTTATTTTCTTGATTGGAAGGTCGACTTCGATGAGGCGTTTTGGGTAGGCAGGATTAGGCATTAGATAAGAAAAGAAATTGTATGTCGATTAATATTCCGATTACTTTTTGATTTTTCTTGCGTCGCTAATTATTTTATTTACTTCATGTATTGACTCAATTGCTTGCTCTATGGTGATGTGGGGCTTTAATTCATGCATTTGTTTGGCTCTTTCTTCTATTGACAGCCCACCACAGCTCGTAGACATAAATAATGCAGTCGATAGTTTTTCGAGGTCTTTCACTCCTTTTGATTTAAATTTACGAGCGATAAAATCAATTTCTCCTTCATATGGTGCAATTCTTTTACTGAATGTCTTATTCAATAGCTCCCCAGACGGCCCTGGTTTTAAACTTTCTCGATATGCGGGGTGTCGCATTTCCCTACTAATGATAGAATGGGCTCTCATCGCAGTTATTTCATCACGTAAATCAAATGAGAATGGGCCATGCTTGTAGAAAATAAAATTATATTTCAGAGGTCCATCGAATAACGATTGCAGGAAAAAGACCGCTTTCTGGATATGGGTCTCTCCGCACCAACTTCCTTGGTCTCTTAATTTTTTGACTAATTCAAGAAGTATAGCCTCATTAAAGAATTTATTCATCCTCACCCGCTCCCATTTCTGATTCAAATATTTTGTCTCTGTTTTTATCTAGCCATCGTTTTGCTTTTTGTTCCAGTATTGGATTGATATAAACTGAGTCAATGGTAATTAATGGCAAATTGGCAAGATTTTCTGATCTAACAATTGACAAGATAATGCGATCATCTGGTTCCAGCACCGGAAAATGCACATCATTCCCTTTCTGGGTATACGCATCATGACGTAGATTCTCTGGTCCAAATTCCTTGCATGCCGCTTCGAATATCATTTTACCAGGCTCAAGTGTTTTTTGTAAATCCACTGGATTTAGCGTGTATAATGCTTTGTAATGCTTTCTTTCGACAATTCTTTGGGCTTTCTCATATAAAGGATCACCTGTATCCTTTGCAGATTTCCTAAGTGCAGATAATACTTCATTATCAGTCAAGTTGAGATACTCATCAACATCATTGGGCAGCACTCCTCTGGGTAACCATGATTTTAGAAAATCAATTAAATGTATATCATAGATACGGCGGATGGGGTGAAAGTATAGCTGTTTAAACATGAAATATCGGGCAAGTAAGAGTGCTTCCGCCGAATGTAATCCCCCCAATTCAACCCCGATTGCAGGCTCATTAGACTCATCATATTCCTTTGGGAGAATGCGAAGAGTCTCGATTAAACGATAATAATCAAATTGACCATATAATACTCCAGAATGGAGGGAATCACGCAATAAATAATCAATTCTATCAGCTCCAAAGGTATCGCCAACGATGATTTCTGACAGAAGGGCTTCAGTTGTGGAAAAGACGTGTTTTTTTGTTGATTTTGTACCGATAGCCAATGCGGCCACATCGTTACTTTGGATTTTCAGTTCCTTCCAGACTTTTTTCAAGTGGTCGCTCTCGATTATTTCCTGGGTCATTCTTTCATGATTCCATCCATCGGGGAAGAGATCTTCTGGCCCATGTGAAAACGGGGGATGGCCAATATCATGAAGGAGGGCAGCAATCCTTACCACCCTTCGCCAATACTCTTTATCAAAACCAGGGGATAATTCAAAACTTGTTCCTTGGTGATTTCTCTCATCAGTAACTACATCGAAAATCCTCGATGCTAAATCCATCACTCCAATAGAATGTTCAAATCTTCTATGGGTTGCTCCTGGATAAACCTGATACGTTAATGCTAATTGGTGGATATATCGTAATCTTTGTACTGGCGGTAAGTCAAGCACCATTCGCTCTTTTGAGGATAAATGAGAGAAAATATTGATGGGATTTCTAATTTCATGATTATCCTTCGATTTCATAAATATCAACGAATTAATTGAGTCTTTTCCTCTGCCGCCTTAATAATTTTATCAGACCCTATGTGATAATGTTCAATCTTTATCAGGGGTTCCCAACCTAATCTTGCAGGGTCCTGGATCAGATGAATTTGAGGAGATGTACCACAATTGTATACCACATACAACCAGTAATCCTTCTTCAACCGTTCGGCTGTCTTATATTCATTTGATGAGAGCGCGACCTCCCCGACTGCCACTCTTCCCTTCACCTCGATAAACCGGACTTCTATTGCTGTCTGCGGATCCTCTGGATGTAATCGGCGGGAGATCAGATCAAATCCCCGATTCTCTTTTTCAACGCTCTGGACATGCCAACCCCTTGCTTCTTCGGCCGCAATAACTGCTTTAATTGCAATTTGTTCAATCTCATCGTCACGGACCATCGGGGCGATACCCGGCGATGACCGTTCGGGGTGCGGTAAAACCCATGCGGATCCTTCATGCTGGATATCTGCAATACTACAGTTCCGCTCTTGGGATAACTCTTGCACCCGTCGTTCGAACCGCTCGGTAAGCTCGAGAATCCGATCTTCAGTGGTTTTGATATTCGCTGCAAGGAGGGGATTGGCGTCTCCTCGCTGCTGGCTCTCCCAGAGCTCTGCCATTCGCATGTTCTGGCGATGAATCAGTTCACGAAGGCTGATATCCACATGCCGGGTAATGATATCGAGCTCTTTCTTACGCTGTTGCACAATTTCCTGAAGGAACTGTTGGAGAGTGGTATCAATGAGGGTTTTTTCGATATTTTCACGGGAATACATCTCCTGGCCGTCCGGAACTGAAGTCCCTCCAGGTGCAGGAGTGATATCAAGAAAAATTGTCGGTTGTCTTACAACCATCTGACCATCTATCCCTGATTCGACGACGAAGAGACGTTTATGGAGAATATTTCCCCGGCCATCACGGATTGCTGCTGAGAACACATCAAGTTTAGCAGGCTTGGTCCTATGAAGGTCATAGAAAACCGCACCATGGCGAAGGTCGGTCTGGGACTCCGTGAACGTGTGTTCTCTCACCGCCTCAAAGAGGACATGTCCAGGAGTAACCCATTCAAGGGTAGGATCTGTAGCAAGGAGCTTCTTGTCGAAAACCACGTTCTTGTATTCATGGCTTAATTTCCCGAACCGCGGTTCTAGACGCTGTCCTATGGGCCAGAGATTTCTGGGGACACGCCCAACCTTGAAAATATGACCATCTTTTTTCATCTCTCGTGGGACGATGCCAGTAATCGAACCCGCTTGGATGAAGAAATCCTCAATCACCTCGGGAACCAGGCGTCGCTCCTTCGCCTCGGCGGATTTGCTAACGATCGATGAGAGGTTGAGTTCGCGTTTGGCAAGACCCTCGAGTGTCGAACTGGTAATCCTACGGAACCTTTCGATATCCACCTGTTCCACGATCCGACTTTTAATCACATCTTCAGTCAGGTTCCGTGCATACATGTCACGGACCATCCTTTCCAATTGGTTCGCGGGGAAGATCTCTCCAAGCACATTGAATACCTTCCCCGTCCGTGCAGGATCAAGATCGTTTTCAATCTCTCTAATCCGTGCAAATAATTGCTGAAGGACCCGTCCCTCCCGGGTGTTGGTGGAGACAAAATTGATGATAAGGCAGTCTTTTTCCTGACCGTACCGGTGAATCCTCCCCATCCGCTGCTCAAGCCGCATTGGGTTCCAGGGAATGTCATAATTAATCATGAACCAGCAGAACTGCAGATTGATACCTTCTCCAGCAGCCTCGGTTGCCACCATTACCTGGCAGTCTTCGCGGAATTCACGTTCTGCATAGATACGCGTATTCGGGGTGTCCCTATCCCCAATTTTCATACTCCCATGGATTTGTGTAACTTTCAAACCCCAGTTACGAAGTTTCTCCACAAGGAAATCGAGGGTGTCCTTGTGTTCGGTAAAGAGGAGGAGTTTCATCTTCGGGTCATTGAAGATGCCATGCTGAGCAATGACCTCACGAAGCTTGTTTAATTTCGATTCGATCTCGCGTTTTTCGAGGATCTGAGCGTGATCAATAAGTTTTTTCAACTCGTGAATATCCTGGCGGAGAACCGCAGGATCTGTCGATGGGACTTCTCTTTCAAGATCGCTGATAATCTCTTGTTGCTCTTCTTCCGGAAGTTCGTAAAATTCATCGGGAATCCTTCGCATCACATATTGACGTTTATAGGCTTCTGGGTTCGACAGAATCTTCTCGCGGCTCTCTTTCATCCGCTCTAGGGTCCGTCTTACGGCATAGATACTGGATGCAAACCGGCGCTGGAGAAGTGCCATGATGAATCCAACCGCTCTTCCCCGTGCTGATTCATCACTCGCGGCCCGAACAGACTGCTCTTCAACGTAATGGGTTAATTCATTGTAAAATTCCCATTCTTCATCATCAATCTGGAACTCTGTTGTATTGACATTCCGTTTAGTAAAGAGAGTCTTCACCTCACCTGTTTCAGGATCGGGGAATAATACCAGAGCTTCCTTTACCCGTCTGAGATAAAATGGGGCGTTATGCCGCTTCATCGCCTCTTCGAGACTTTTTATGTCTCCATACACATCCCGGTCGAGAAGTTCGAGGAATAACCGGAAATTATCTGGATCCCCTTTATGAGGGGTAGCAGTCATGAGCAGGAAATGGTCAGTCATTTGCGAGAGCGATTCTCCAAGCTGATAGGCAAGGGTCTTCTTATCCTGACTGTATGCACTCATCTTGTGAGCCTCATCCACAACGATGAGGTCCCAATGACTTCGGAGAAGGCTCTCCTTTGCGTCTTCAATGACCGAGACCCAGCTAAGCGATGTGATGACCTGGTTCTTTTCCTGCCAAGGATTTGCACCGTATGTCGCTCGGAGAACATCACTCCTTACGATTTCAAAATTTTCCCGGAACCTATCTTTCATCTCCCGTTGCCACTGGAAGGTAAGATTTGCGGGAGTAACGAGGAGGACACGGGAAACAAGGCCCCTGATCTTCAACTCCTTAATCAAGAGACCGGCCATGATGGTTTTTCCTGCACCCGGATCGTCTGCAAGGAGGAAACGGATTCGAGGGGATTTCAGGAAGTAATCATATACTGCTTCGAGTTGGTGAGGGAGTGGATCGACGCGGGCAATGGAGAGGGTAAAATAGGGATCATATTCGTAGGCAAGGCCAAGTCTCATCGCTTCGATTCCGAGCCGGAACCGATGAGCGTCCCCATCGAAGGGTGGTTTTGAGGGGATGATTTCTAGTTGAGATAGTGATTCTGGTGATAAGATACGCTCGTGGACTGAACCAGTTCGGAGCCCTTTTCCAACCACTTTGAGGCTATTTCCGATGTTAAATGAAACAATAACCTCAATTGGTTCTGGAAATAAAGTGCCGTGTAGAATATCGTGGGGATTAATAGGGGGATTTCCTTGAAGAGTCATATCCATTCCTTTTTTGCTGCTATAGCTGTTTGAATCTCATAATTTGTAATGAATTCAGGGATTTTCCTCATGATGTAGCATCTATTTTGAAGACTCAATCGATAATGGTTGATATCATAATCGTAAAAAAGATTATTTAGTTCAACAAGGCTAATTTCTGTCCCCGAGTTACAATGTAATTGCGCAACAAATAATTTGGAGGGTTCAGGCCGCAAATTGGAATATTTAAGGTAATGATCATCATCGCAAACCTCGTAGCAAAGACCCCCCTTATCGCCGTGTCCTAATATCCAGAGCCATTTAATTAATGGATTATAGTATAATTCCTCGAATTTTTCTTTTGTTCTACATTCGTATATACGATAAGGGACTTTTTCGGAAAATCCATGAGCCAATAATGCCACACAATCTAAAACTGATATATCCTTGGTTTTTTTGGAATACCGAGTGAAAATAATTCCATGGTGTTCGCCTTGAGCGTTGAATTCATAATTTTCGTTTATTATCGATAAACTTCTGCGATATAGCCAATTAATTGTAATTATTGCAATTATTAGGGAAATAGCGCTTAAGGCAATAAATGCCCAACATACATATGAAAGAGCATAGAAATAATTGAGGAGAAAAATTGAATCCATTCCCAATTTTGAAAAAGTAAAACCAAAACCCCAGATAATTAGCGCGAAAATAAAGAAGAGAAGGGAAAAATACCAAATTATATTATATTTGTCGCATTGAAAGCATTTTTGCATTTTCTGACTGAAACCAATATCCTTAATCCATTTTACAAAGTTAAAACAGAATTTACACGCTTTCATTAATTTTTTCTTTATTGATATCTCGACCACAGGGATACATTCGATTTTAAGCCAATAATTATTCTGGTATTAAGGGAGGGTTATCCTCCCTTCCCACCTCCTTTCACCAGCCCGTACTCAATCTCGTAGTAAGCGGTCGGCACCGAGATGAAATACTGCATCTTCTTCTCGTTTTCAGCATTCGCAATCTGTCGCAGAAGCGATGCCTACTCTTCAGCGGTATAACCAACGGTTTCCCACCGCTTTCTATCAACTATTCTCAAATCGAGGATAAAGAATAATTATTATTTCAATAATACGTTCAGATAATAATTGGAGATAATATGAACGATAAAACGCCCCCCTCCGATCCTGAATTGGAGATAATAAAAAAAGATCTCTTAAAAATTGATAAAAAAATTGCGGCTATCAGATATTTCAAATCCCAAGATCCCAAATTTTGGGATAAATTAGATGCATATCAGAAATCGTTACCAAAAGGAAGTGATATCGGAGCCTTAATTGATGAGATCTCATTGAAATTAAAAAATTACATCGATGAAAAAAATCAGTCCCGGGCAACATATTTTCAGCCTTTAATCAATCAGTTCCTCGAATCACTCCGAGCCAAGAAAATGGATTATCGAACTATTGAAAATACGCTTTTCAGAGTGGGGTGGTTTGAAATGGAAACACAACCTGCAACTGGGACGATTCGGATATCCTTTGATAAAAATGTCATTTTACCATGGAGGCCCGTTCAAAATCTGGGGGATATTGAGTCATGTTTCCAGGAATGCACGAAAAAATTGAAAGATGCCGAAATACCTCTTGATAATTTTTCAACAATGCTGTATCAGGGGTATCGTCGACTCCGTGCAAAACAGGAAAAAGAGCGAAAACCGAATCCCCAGTTTGTTTTATTAAGAAACCTCCATGAAGAGATACTTATTGAATTATTTCGGTTGCAGGTGAAGGGGAAGAAAAATCTGAGTGTGAAATTTAAGGAAATTTTCTTCCCCGAATGGGCATTCCAATATAATCTGGAACGATACCGGTCTCAAATGAGCGAAATCCCTGAAGAAAAAAGGTTATTGTTCGAAACCGGTAGCCAAGCAGATACGGAAAGATTCGGGATCGTTCTGAATGGGCTCTCTGCCCAATCGGATTATAAAAAGTTCTGCTATGTCCGTGGTAGATGACAATGGTATCGGTTGAACATCTACCGCCGAAAGATGAGATGATCGGTATACTATCTTCTTTGGCTGGGTATGGTGCTGCAACAAAAGACGCTGTCCAGATAATCGATGTCGGTACCGCTCCTTTTCTAAAATATTTTAAAACAGAACTATTTTCAGATTATATTGAAAAAGGAGGCGCAACCTGTCGGTTTTTTGAAGGATCAGCAGGTTCCGGTAAGACACACATTATACGGTTAATCGAAAATATCGCTGCAGAAGAAGGCTATATTGTTTGTTATATCGAACTCACAGCCAACTTGCAATTTTCTGATTGGGATCAGATTACAAAGACAATCCTTGAAAATATGTATATTGTGAGAAACGGACAACAAATTAAACGATTCCCTGAAATATTATCTGCAATCGAGCATAGTCCGGACATTCACCCCGATGCTTTACAGAATGTTCAGCTCTCACATCCGAGTTTTCAGAATGCGATCCAATCTGCTATTCATCGTTCAACCTTGGACATGGTGTCTTGGGAGATGTTAAGGCGGTACCTCATCGGGGAGAAAGTGCTTGTTGGGGATTTTAGAAAACACGGTCTGAAGCGGATTAAGAAATCGGTTACAAAGAACAATGCTGAACGGGTGCTCAATACGGTATTGAATGCTATCCATCACCTGGGTCTGAAAGGCACCGTAATTATTTTCGATGAGACCGATCGTTCATGGATATCACAGAGAAGGCCAGTTCCACGAAAAGTACAGATAGCAGCAAATCTTATCCGTCGTTTTATCGATGCCTGTTCGACCGGAGAAATAAAAGGAACGATTGCCATTTTCGCGGTCTTACCCAATTTCATCCAGAATTGTGCAGATTGTTATCCAGCTCTTGGCCAAAGGCTGGAATTACATCGTGATTATTTAGATGCTATTTCGTGGCGATGGCCACTCCTAACAACGAATGAAGCAAATGAAATTCTGAATAAAGTTGAAGATCCATTGGTGCAGCGACAGATCTTTCTCAAGGAGGCAAGCGAAAAATTTTATCATATTGTGGAGTATTGCGGTGGAGATTTGACAAATTTAAGACCAGAGCTCGAACAGAGAGCAAAACAAGAGATGGAACAAAGGGCTGGCGAGGAATATAAACGGGCCATTATTAAGGTACTTGCCGAGTCGTCATTGATGAGAATTGAAAAGATGGATGGAAATCAGAGGGGGTAAAAATGGTTGTAAGGTTATATCGTGGGGAAAAATCGAGATTCGAACATGAATATCAACAAATTCGGGAAATAGTGGAATGCATCACGAAAAGTTTTCCGAAGGAAACTATATACGTCTGCACAAACGTGCCACTCGCAAATTCAGAACTTGATTGCCTCCTTCTCACAAAAAAAGGGCCTATCATTCTCGAATTGAAGAACTATTCAGGGGAAATAATTGGGGACGAAAATGGCGAATGGGTCGTAAGGAACTCTACTGGGGAAAGCATTGCTCTCCCCGAGAATTTATTCCAACAACTAAAAGGACAAAGAAATGATCTCTACCGAAAATTAGAAAGAATATTTTTACAACACATTCCGCGAGTTGATACCGTTGATCTTCGTAAAATTAGCGCATGGGGATATTTCCAACGAGGAAGTACATATCCCGATGGGCAAATCAATCGGTTTATCGTTAAGTGGTTTGATATTGTCACCGCCGATACTCTCTCCTATAAAATAGCACACACTGATCCCCAGTATACCTTGTTTGAACAAGACTTGGACACTATCATTACTGAACTTCATCTGGTTGAAACAGAAGTTGGATCCTCCTCGGGACAAGAAGCCGGGCCCTCCCATAAGGTAATTCCTCCCATTGAGGGATACGAACCTTCAGAAATCATTGCAATGATTGCAAATATGGCATCCCACGGGACTGCTCCAATAGATGGGTGCACCTTGTTCAGCATTGGAAATGAAGAATTCATTAGGACGATAAAGGAGATTTATCTCAACAAAGGATTCACCAGAAAATCTTCCGCAGAAAAATTCATTGTGGGACAGTTTGGTTCTGGGAAAACACATTTTGTCAATCAGGTCAGCGAAGAGGCAAGAAAATTAAAATGCGTTACATCGACAATAGCGCTTACAAAAAATATCGATGTTACGAGTAATTACTACATATATCGAGAGCTAGCCAGGGAAATACGACCTCCTGGAACAAGGAAGAGTGGAATGCGAAGCCTGCTCAATGCCTGCTTCTCTTCAATTGAGGAATTAACCCATCAACAAACCGATTCAATTGAAAATGCCGAAGGATTATTGAGAAGCTGGATTGACGGTCTTGAAGATCAAAATTTCGAACTAGATGCATTTGGACGGGTGGTCAAACAAGCCTTCGATGCCCGGTTAAAAAATGATTCTGAAAAATTTTATGCTGCAACGCGGTGGTTGGAGGGTGAATTTGAGGACCGGGCAATTGCGAAAATGCTCAATTTATCGCCATATACTAAAAAGGAATTGAATATTATCGCGAAACGGGTCAATCTCTCGCTGTATCAACTCATCAAAATGTGCGGATTCCAAGGGACTGTTGTTGTGTTTGATGAAGCTGAACAAGGATTCAATATCAGTAAAAAGAAACAGAGCATGCTCTTCTCGCTCCTTCAATCAGACATCAACTCCATCATCACTCTCGAAGGAGGGGCCGTCCTCGTTCTCTATGCCATTCAATCACAAACGCTAGGGGGAATCATGAATTTCCCGGCTCTTCAGCAACGTATCCAACATCCCTTCAAATTCAGTGCGGAACACTTTAACTCTCCAATAATTGAGATCGATCGCTCCCAGGCAGCATCAAAAGAAGAAATTCTCGAAGAATTACAGTCTATAGGAAAGAAACTGATAACTCTCATGTACAGTGCAGCAGGGCCTGAAATTACGGTTCCCATGGAATCCACCAACTCCATGATGCCAGCCTTGGCAGAACGTTGCATTAGAGATGATATGACATCCAGCAATCGAAGGGCCATGGTAAAAGGTACTTGCAGCATTCTCACCACACTCCATACCAACAATTCACTCCCAAATATCGATGAAATTTCAATAACGCCAGTTTCAGAAGAGTTCACCGATGACGAGGCGTGAGAATGGACCTGGAGTTTGCGCTCGGTGATGAAATAAATACACCTTTTGGGCAGGCAATTGTTCGGCAAATACTGTCCAAAACCATAAAAATTGAGCTTTTATCGGGGGTCATGAGAGGGCAGCTCATTTTTATCGATCCCCTAAAATATGCCGAAGAAATAACGTTCATTAAAAAAATCCGACCGGTAGTACCGAAACCCCCCATTGTCCAACCTCCCCCTGGTACCAAGATAGATCGACCCATTTTAACTCAGAAACGGTGCATTGATTCGTTGCGGTTTGGGCTCGTCCCTACTGATTATATCAGTGAATTGACGCTTGGGTTTGATACTCTTAAAAAATGGACAGAATCTACCCTCCCCCATGCGAACCATGGTAATCCCTCTGTTCATCAAATAATTGGACCATTTGGAGAAGGAAAGAGCCATACCTTATCGATAATCCGTCATCTTGCCTTCCAGGAAGGATACTTGGTGGGAAGTGTGGAAGTAGATGGGAAGGAGGTCTCTCTCTCAAAACCGGAGACCTTTCTATTTCATCTTTTCTCCGCTCTCGAGGGGAAAAACCTCAATAGGGCAATGCCGATCATTGACGTTTATCGAAAAGCATTGAAACGGGGTTTCAATGGACCTTTTGTTGCTAAATCAGGGCACATTGATCGGATTCATGAAATGTATAATCTTATCGGCATATTAGAGCGGTATGGATATCTTGATGACTTAGGGTACTTACTGGAAGATGTCTTGACGTGTAGTGAAGACATCACCGCCTCGGAAGTAAAAGCGATTTTAATCGATGAGACCAAGGATAGAATTAACCGAAATGATATACGGTTGTATCCTCTCATCGGGCGAGCCGTCATAGATCGTCCCAATGAGTTTATCGAAGCCTTGGTGGCAACCGCGCTCGTTGGAAAACTTGCTGGATATCAGGGACTTATTGTTACCGTTGACGAGTGCGAAGTTGAAGAAGCGCTCTTAGCAGGAGAAAATTATAGGCGCAAAGAGCAGATTTTTGATGCCCTTTCAACCTATTTTTCTGGTATCAGTAAATATGTCCCCGCTCCTCTCACCCTCTATTTTGCCTCCGTTCCATCGTCCTCTTCAGAAGGAGATGATAGTATAGAAATAGATCATATCGTGCAAGAATCAACGGGGAAAACATATACTCTTGCCCCATTTAATGGATGGGATCCCGCCAACAATGAACAATTGGCTATCGTGGAAAGGATTCACGACATCTACAAGAAGTGTTATGGGTGTGATGGAGTGAGTGCAGAAACCCTCATCCAAAATTTGAACACAATCATGACGGATACTGATATTTATGATAGTGGGGGAATCCGCTTTTTCATGAAGCGATACATTAGTCTACTTGACAGTATGTATGGACCGCCTAGCCATGGGATTGCCTGATAATTAGCTGCATTATGGTGAACGAAAATTCTGAGTCAAATGAGAACTCCTATGAAATTGATTGCGAGCTCATGCACCATCTTAAACACACGTATCATGCGTTTTTCCAATCATTTGGCCGATTCACTCAAATCCAGCGAAATTCAATCCCCGTGTTACTCCAAGGCGAACATGCCCTCTTAATTTCGAGCACCGCATCAGGAAAAACGGAAGCAGTTTGCGCTCCAATTATCGAACAGCACATCCACGAAAAAAAACCATGGACGATCCTCTATGTATGTCCCACCAGAGCTCTCGTAAATGATCTCTATTCTCGTCTTTTCAAACCGTCTCAGCATCTCAATTTGATTTTAAAGAGAAGAACCGGCGATCATCGAGATGCCCTCCGAAGCATCCCCCATCTCATCATAACCACTCCTGAATCTTTCGATAGCATGCTTTGTCGTAACAAGAGATCGGATAAATATGGGCATGATCTCGCCCACGTCTTTGCAGTTGTTATCGATGAAATTCACCTCCTGGATGGGACACCTCGCGGGGATCAGGTAAAATGGCTGATTCAGCGCTTAATCAAATTACGGCAGTTTGCCCAACAAAAAAATTGGAGCAATTCATCCAGCCTTCAGATAGTAGGACTCAGTGCCACTATACCGAATATTGAGGGAGTATGTGAGGGATATTTCCCTCCCTCTGTGAAGGTTTTAGAGAGCGCGAAACAGCGACCAATAGAGGATGTTGTCCCTCCCTCGAATGAAGCGGATGTTGAATCTGCCGTAATATCATATGTTACAAATCTCGAGAAACATGAAAAGATACTCGTCTTTTCCAATAGTCGGAAACGTGTGGATTCTCTCACAAAAATTTTCTCAAGTAAACTTCGTCCTTTCGGCTATGAAGTCCGAGCACATCACGGAAGTTTAAGTAAAAGTGAACGCGAGTCCACTGAATACTTGGCTCAAACGTTACCAAAAATAATCATTTGTGCCACTTCGACGTTAGAGATTGGTATCGACATCGGAGATATTGACTTAATTGTGTTAGATGGCCCACCCCCCGATATCTCTGCACTTCTTCAGAGAATTGGGCGCGGAAATCGTCGAACGAATACCACAAGAGTCATGATTTGTGCAGGTTCTCTTCCAGAATTATTGTTACAGAATGCCATGATTGAAGCAGCTCGAGACGGATGGTTGGGTAGCGGATTTCATGGGCCAAACTATGCAGTGGTCCGGCAACAAATTGCTTCTTACATCTTCCAATCACCTGGAAAAATCCGTTCTCAAGATTCGCTGATTGAACTAGGACGAGATATTCCCTGCGAAGAACTAATCATCAAAGATGTTACTCAAACCATGGTGGAAAACCAGGAGCTTGTTCAAGATAATCCGAACATCTTAAAATTAGGTGAATACTGGTGGAAACGTGCAGAAGTCATGGGACAGCTTCATTCTAACATCGAACGACGAGGCGGGATGGATGTCGTTGATATTGACACCGGGGGGCCTATTGCATATAATGTGATCTACGAGGGAGGGAAGTATATCGGAGTTGGCGGAAAGGCATTGGAAGTGAAACGATGGGAAAATATGACGCTCGAGGTGAGAAAGGCCATCAATGAATCTCAATTTAAAGGAAAATGGAATTATGTGGCCTCGCCTCAATTTCAGCATGCGAGCCAACCGGAAGCGTTACGTCGCTATCTCCGCATAGATGAAGAGATTTGGCCATTGGTCCGATCATCTAATTATTCGTATATTTTCCATTTGGGCGGGTCTATTCGTGCTGCTGTTTTACGGCTCATTGTTCAACAATATGCATCGGATATTCCAAATATTCGCTCCAACGGGTGGTATATTCGGTTTCCATCGTATATAGAGGAGAAACCGTCATGGTGTGAGTCCTTTACATCAAGTGTGTTAAAACTTCTCTTATATGAAGATAATAATCTCAAACAAGTTGAGGGAATTTTAATGCGGCCGGCAGCAAATCGGCATCTCCCTAATAGTGTAAGAATAAAAGAAGTTTGGGATTGGTTAAATTTGGAGGTTGAAGCACCTGCTATACAACAATCAAAGTGGGAAGTACTTCCGGACATAACAACCGAGAATGCATTGAAATTATTCATTCGAGAGTGAATTTTTATTTCATAAAGAATAATCAGGTGTATCGATGAACTGGACAGCCGATTCTGATAAAAATTTGATCTATCTTACAAAAAAATTTCAATCGGTTGAGGAATTGAAGGATTATTTACCGGATTATCCTGCGGGGTCTATCATGAACCGCATAAAATATCTGCAAAGAAGGGGAAAAATACCGAGAAATGTAAAATTTCGAATGAAGAATTGGGACGAAGATAAGTTAATTGATCTCGCTCTGCAGGGATTATCAACCATCGAAATCTCAAAAAAATTTTCGGGAACGTCTTCTGGAACAATAACAGGACGTCTTAATACATTGAGGGCGGAAGGAAAATTACCGCACGATTATATTGTTTCTCAGAAAAGTGATGTAAATCGATTTGGAAAAAAAGAGACAACGAAAGAAAGTAATAAAAAAAGTATTTGGAAAGCACCACCCAAGAAAAAATCGAAATTAACTGAATTAGAAAGCGGTTCAGCAAGCAATGAACCATTGGTAAATCAATCACAATTATTTTTTGAACTAAATGAAAGAATTTCAAAACTGGAAACGATAAACACAATCACCCTACCTTATAATGACGAAATTGATGGATTAAAATGCGAAATTTCAGAATTAACAGCCAATATTAAGGATGTAACGCAAAAAATTCACCATGTAGCTCAAAATGAGATGGTGACAATTTTATCGAAAATTTCGGAGTTGAATAGGCGATTAATCACAATAGAAGCTATGATCGAAAGTCATCAATCGCAATTGAATTATCAAAAATTGATGTGGGCTGCATTTCAGAAAGCTGCCGAGAATAGTCAATCTCAACAGATTATTCAAATTTTGAAGGAAACAGAAAAAATTATTTCAAATAGAAAATAGGGGTTCACACTCCCTTCCCACCTCCCTTCACCAGTCCGTACTCAATCTCGTAATACGCAGTGGGCACCGAGATGAAATAGTGCATCTTCTTCTCATCTTCTGCATTCGCAACCTGCCGTAGAAGGGATGCCTGTTCTTCAGCGGTATGACCGACGGTCACCCACCGCTTGGTCTCATCGTTCATCTTCCAGGACCTGGACGGGACAGCATCCGGCGGAGTGGTCACCTTGTCGTCCTCGGGATCGAAGTAGGACACCACTTCGTCCTTCTCGGACTCCGCAGCGAACTGCAGGGCCTCGGCAACCTCTTTCTCCACCAGGACCTCTTCCTTCTCCACTATGGCCTGGGTTTTCTGCCGGTGCTGCCAGTAGGCAACGAGTGCCGCCACTAACGCCACCAGCATCTCGAAAATCTGGATTAACTCCTTATCCATGAAATCACCCCTAGGGGAGGGCGGCCCACGATAGAGACGGTGAAAGATTCACCGCCTCCGCAGGTTCAGCTCCATCCGGTCGTGCATCTCGATGATGATCCTGACGACAGCAAAGAGCATCATCAGGCTCCCGAGACAAAAACCGAGGAGGAACATGAATCCTTCATCCATGGTCCCTCCCTCCCTGGAAAGGGAAAACTACTGCTCGTTGCTCAGGCCAGGGCGGCGACGGTGTCGGCCCAGGTCTCAACGGTTGTGAGAATCGCGTCCGCCTCGTAGGAGGTGACGCGGACCTCTTCGCGGCTGAAGGCCACGTAGTAGATCTCCCCGCTTGGGTCGTGGCACTTGATGGTGGCCGAGTACCGCTCACCCTCGCTGTCGTTCACCGGGTCCCCGCCCATTGCGGCGGTCATCTCGGCATCTGCGAGGATCTCGGACTTCACGGTGTTGAAACCGGCAACGGTACTTGCCCGTGCGGTGATGGTCCCCACGGTGTTCGCTTCATCATCCTCGTAGAGGATCCGGGCGGTATACCCCTCCCTGGTCTTCTCCATCGCGGGCATCTGCCCGCTGGAGGTCTCATATGCGGTGCACCCAAACGGGTTAGTGGTTAGGACTGCCTGCACAATAGTATTGAAGGCAGCCACGTCAGCGATCGGGGTAGTGAGTTCCCTGACGGCCGACTTGACATTGGTCTGCTGGACGAAATCTCCCATGCTGATACTCCTGTCTACGGATTTCCCGGGATCTCGGATAGACGTGAGTATATAAAGAAAAAAGGTGTATATGGGCGTGACTGTATCAAAAGAACCAATTATTTTGTTATACTATTGAGAATTCCCCGTTCAAGATCCAACATTTCGGATAATTTTCGCATCCTCTGTATCACAATCACCAATTCTTTAAGATATTTCTCTTTTCTCATCTTTTTTAGTTTAGCTTCTATCTCTTTTTTACGCTCTTTTTCAATTTGCAATTGCTTATCCAGGCACCAGATCCTCCATACAATATTCATACTGGTTCTGGTTCCATGATGTGTTAGAATGCGGCTGCACCCTTCAAGACCTTCCCATTCATGTTGGTGAAGATATTGGATCAAGTCAATCGGTCCGGGACAGGGACACTCCATTTTAGAATAATTTTTCATTCTCTTCATTCAAGCGTTAGAGGCCCCTTTAAAATGTTAATTTGTGGTTATCATGATAATATTATCACCAAGCAACTTTCACCCACCGCGGATTTTACCTTTATAGCTCCTGTCCCGAACGATCCCCTCATGAAATACCAATACCTCATGTCAGACCAGACGCTCTTTCGGGACAGGGATGTCTTTGAAATCGATCATATCCCGGACCAGTTCGAATACCGGGAAGCCCAGCTCCGTGAACTGGCCTTCTCCCTAAGTCCGGGTCTGCAGGGATCGCGGCCTCTGAACACCGTTCTACGGGGACTGCCCGGGACCGGGAAGACGACCAGTGTGCAGCGGATCTTTTCCGAGGTGGATGAGACAACCCGGAGACTCGTTCCGGTCTATGTGAACTGCCAGAACGAGAAGAGCCGGTTCTCCGTATTCGCAAAAATTCACCTAAAACTTTTCGGCCATCTTCCACCTCCGACTGGTATTTCTTTTGGGAAGATTCTGCACGACATCTGCAAGGGCATGATCGAGCGGAACATCGTGATCGTCGTCTGCCTCGATGATGCCAACTATCTCCTCCCCGACAAGGTCCTCAACGATACCCTCTACACACTCCTCCGGCTCCATGAAGAGCACCCCGGAGCCAGGGCAGGAGTCATTCTTGCGTTGAGCAACATGGACCTGGACCTCACCAAGGAACTGGACCCCTGTGTCATCTCCGTCCTTCAGCCGCACGAGATCTTCTTCCCACCGTATAACGCTGAAGAGATCCGGACCATCCTCGAGCATCGGATCCGCCAGGGACTCTATCCCGGCGTTATATCTGACGAGATGCTGGATCTTGTCATTGACTACACCATGCAGTCCGGAGATCTCCGCGTGGGAATCGAACTGATCCGGAGTGCCGTATTGAACGCCGAGCGGGATGCCCGCAAGGAAGTGATTCCCGAAGACATTGGCTCAGCATATGAGATCGCACAATACGTCCCCCTCACCGCGAGTGTCCGGGCTCTCTCTCCGCAGGAACGCCTCCTCCTGGGCCAGATCGCTGAGCTGAGCAGGGGGCATTCACCCTACATGACTTCCGGTGCCGTGTATGGAATGGTGAAGGAGGTAATCGGCGTTGGCTACACGGTCTTTTTCGAACGGTTGAAAAAATTTGATGAGATGCGGCTCATCACTCTGACCCAGGCCAAAGTTCGCGGCAATACGAGAGAGATAGCACTCCGTTACGATGCGGACCGGGTCGCGGAAGCGTGTGGAGCAGGAAAATAAATTCAATTTTCATCTCATCTTCAGCAAATGCCATTGGCCTGGTTCCATTCTCGTATCAGCCGAGCATAGCACCCCTCGCAGATATTCACCTGCTTTTCCTTGCATCGAAATACCGCTGCTCCCTGGTCACAGATACCACAACGACCGAGCTGTACCGTGGTCCTGTTAAATTCCCGGTGATCCAGGAGGCCGGGGAGCGGGATGATTCCTTCTGTTCGTGAGGGGACTTTTCCAGAACTTTTCACTGCTTTGCAATGCGAGGTACTCATATCAACAAGAACGTCCTGCGGTTGATTTCGGGATCTGGTCGTGGAATGAAGAGATGAGGAATCATTTGCACCATTTTCTGTTTCACAGCCACACCCGGAACCACAGGAACCGTCACAAGATGTGCTGTGTGCTTCCTGGTTTGAGTGCAAACAAGGATGATCCTGTATACGCATCTCTCCAGATCTGTCTTGGTTACACAATCGCCTGCCAGTTGCAGTCTCTTCCAGGTTTGCATTTTCTGGAAAATCTGGGTGCAAATTCGGTGAAAAAGAGGAAGAGGTCGGAGCATCATCCGGATCATCATCATTAGTCTCTTCATCTCCGTCCTCCTCGTTGTCAAGCCATATCTGCGCCTTCGCGGACCATGAACGGTAGAGCACGGGATCGAAGGAGAAGTAGTGCTCGCGCCGTTTCAACGAGACACCGTACAGTTCCTCGGCGACTGTTGCATCGATGAATCCTACGGCCGGGCACTTGTCCAGGATGCCGGAATAGCTGGTCTTGCTGTTCGTGTACCCATGGAGGAGCCGGTAGGTCTGGTGGTAGGAGAGCCCAAGGGCTTCCTGGAGCTGCTTGATGGTGAAGACCTCGACACCCATCGAAGCGATTGTCTCCAGGGCCGCTGCCTCGTTCCGGGTCTGCTTAGTCTCCTGCCCGCCCGCCTCCCCGGTTATCGCCAGGAACAACTCGCGGGCATACGCGAAGTCATCACGATTGGCGATAAGGTTCCCGTTCCCATCCCGTTTCCGCTGGTACTGGAAGAGGAGGGCATGGCATTTGATCAGGTCAAAGAGCATGCCGGGGTTCCGCCTGTTCTGGGTGGCCGAGAAGTTGATGCGGGTGGCAAAGGGGATCCGGACGTGGACTACTTGCTCCTTGAGGATCTCCCACAGGGTCCGGCAGGTGAGGACCTCAGGGTCCAGATCGGCATCCCCCGGGACCAGCGCCTCGCGCTCCTTCATGTGCTCGAGCACCGCCCGATCCTGGTCGGCCGAGTCATCGATCCAGACCGTGAGCATCCGGTTCATGACCTGGTCATCCCCCACGCTCTCCACCTTCGCCAGCCACCAGACACAGCGGGAAGGGATCGAGCAGATCCGGAGCTGCCGGTCGGTGGTGACGGTCCGGTGCTCAATCGGTTCCCGGAAGTTGGCAGTGGCGGCCTTGAGGATCTCCTGCAGGTCCTCGGAGAGTGACACATCATCGAAGAGTAAGACCGACCCGGGCCTGAGCTGGTCGTGGTAATAGAGTGCCTTGTTTGAGACCGTCCCCTTCATCCGGTACTGCGGGGGGAGGAGCGAGAGCATGGAGTTGCAGGCATGGGTCTTGCCCTTCCCCGAGTTCCCGGATATGGCGACGTGGAGGCCGCGGGTGTTAGCCACCGATTGCGAGGCAACCGACATGATCAGGCACTCGGCTACGATCCGGTCCCCCACATGCTCGCGGTGGAAGGTGTTCAGCAGGAAGGAGAGCGGGTCGCTGTTCTGCAGGACATCGAGCGCCTGTTGCCGCTGCTCCCCGGTAACCGGCTGGACTGCCGGTCGTGGTGGGGGAGGTATGGGTGATGTTTGTCGTTGTAGTCCACCAGATTTCTTTCTCGGACCTTCCATCCGCTCCCGGAGCTCTGGCCATCTTTGCGATCCGCCACCGCACGATGCATGATGACACCCGGCATAGATACCTCCGCTCGGGAACTGGATGGCGAATGCGCCGTCCCGATGGGAACCGGAGAACGGGCAATCGTCAAGGGCATACAGGGTCCCGCCCTGCCAGGGCTTCTCGGACCGGATGGCGACCCCATGGGCAACGAGCCACTCCTGTAGCTGAAGCATCCGGCCTTTGCCTGCCGGCACCGGGACCGATTCGGGTGAAGGAAAGAGACGGGCAAGGTGCAGGAGCGACTCTTCCGGGACAGTTTCAATATGACCCGGTACAGCGAGGAGCCGCGATACCCGGTGGGGGCGGTCCGCGGTGTGATCGCCTTTCCGGGACGTGGTCCCATACAGTTTCCAAATCCGGGCAGCGTTGTAGTTGGCAGTGTCCACGGTCACTGTGCTGTCGGAGAAAAGGGCGTCGAGGACCGCCAGGCTGGACTTGATCAGGCCTGCAGCCTCCTCGTCATTCGGGAGATCGATCCGGTAGAGGAGGTGCGCCCCGTTCCCCGAGTCTGCTCGTAGCGGGGCAGGAAATCCACGCTCAACCAACCATGCGGCGATCTTCTCTGCCCGCTCCAACGCGGCATCATGCTCACCGTCGGTCGATGAGACTCCGCTCGGTCGGACCGGGTCCAGGTCGATGGGCAGCCACCGGCGCCGGAGGATATCGGCATCGCTCGTGGTGGTATCTTTCCGGCCGAGTTTCATCTTCACCCGGTTCGCCCTGCGGGAAAGGAGCGCCGGGTCAACCTCGTTCAGGGTGGCATAGATCCCCTGGACCTCTGGGAGAGCATCAAGAGTCTCTGCAGCCCTCACCAGCAGGTCCGGGTCGTTGAAGTATCCGCTGTGGACATGCTGGTCGGTTATTGCCCTAAGCTCCACCACGGCGGCTTCCGCGAACATCACCGCGACCGCATTCCGGATCTCCCCGCTCATGATGCGCCTTCCGGTCCGTCAGGGAGCAGGGGGAACAGCGGTGCGGATACCGCTTCGCCCCTCGCCACCCGCTGGAAGCTCACCAATGGGATGATGTAGTGACCTGCCCGTGTGTAGAAGATGACTGCCTTCCCGGCCCGGTTCACTGAAGCATGCCCTTCAATGGAGATGGTGGGCTTTTCATCACTGGATGTATTCACCCGGTTGAGCGAGGCGATGATGGGAACGATCCTCCCGTAGAAGAGGAGGGCCTTGACCTCCGGTGCAGCGAGCAGGTAGTGTTCATCTGCAACCGTGATGCGCAGGCCTTCGTGTTCTGTATACGCGATGGTCCCGGGTTCATTCGTCATGGGAATCCTCCGGCTCCTCATGATGAATGTTCAGGATATAGTTGTGGCCGCTGGTGCGCCGGATGTGGACCTCGGTGATCGCATCCCGGAACCTGTGGATCTCGGATGACAAGGCCTGGGGGATGAGGTAGAGCGGGACCGGAGATGTGGTGAATTCAGAAACTGCCATCAACAGCACACCTCGCGTGGATCCTGGTTCGCTGGTGTTAATACGGGACGTGCAGAAGAGTAGATGGCGGTCCCGCGTGAATTCGTGTTGGCGCATGATTCCATGAGGGGGCTGCCATCTATTGTGCTCTGCAACTCTGCACCTCGTTTCCAGACGATATTAATCTGGCTGTACCTTCCGCGATCCACTTCTCCCAGACCAGTCTAGCGATCGGGTCGGGGAGGTGGTCGAGGACTTCCTGGGTGATTTCTTTCATTTGTTTCTCCTGTGCAGGACCCATCAGGCGAAACCTGACGGCACTGCATGCCCCAGAATTGCGAAAAGGGAGAGATAAGCGGGAACCCCGCCCGGTGAAAGAAGAGGAGGGGGATTTGAACTTAGAGGATGTCCTCAAGTAGTGGACTGATATGATCGTCCATTCACTTTCACAGTCCCTCGAAATCCTTTATCTAATGGGATTGAAACGAAATACCAATGAAATTTGTATTGAGAAATGCAAAATATGAGTTGCTACAGATCATCACTATTATTGCTGTTTTTGCTTATTTTACCGGAAAAGAAGGATTATTGAGCTTATTTGAGGCAGTTGTTGTCAGTTGTGGATGGTTGATTCAGATTGCATACACATTTTTTAAATGGGATATTTTGATTCTGATTTTGAAAATCATACTAGGAATTTAAAAAATATTTTGCCCTTGTCGTAAAACTGGGGAAATAGAATGGATATTCCTTGAAAATCGAATAATAGGGAATTATTTATTCAACATATCTTCACAGAACGCAATCGTCTGCCCAACACGGTTCGGATGATGGATCTCCGGATTGATAAAGAAATCATGGGGAATCGCTTTCACCTTCTCGAATGCAATGCTCCAGGGGACTGCATCTTCGAGTGACGGGGCACCATGCAGAGTATGAACATGGATCCCTTTCACTCCTTCTGCCGGGACTGCATCCAGATACGCTTCATATGAATCCCCTTTTCTTCGGGCAACATTGAACAGGACCGATAAGTCGAGTACTATCCCACAGGTATCACAGATCTCTGGTGTATGGTTCTGCAGGGCCATCCAGAATTCACGGAGCTGTCTGCCCTCTTCGATATTTGAGACGTTCCGGTTCTCCAGGACGACTTTGGGATACCCATCCCCGAAGTGACCTCCATAGATCTCCTGGATATTTTTCATCGCAACGGCGATATCTCTCATCATGACTGCCCGATTCGAACCGGGATGGATTTCGATAACGCTCGCCTGCATGCCCAGACGTTCCGAAATCCCAATAAGCATATCACAAAACTTTTTTACCCAACTGCTATTGTGCCACTGGAGATCAGCAGCGGGATGTTTGACGCCGTTTGCATCCTGGTGTGCGAAGGAGGGTTCAGTGTGTAAAATATATCGGAGATCTTGGGGAATCTTATCCGTCGGGGTATAGAGATGATAGATCGCTTCATCGGTGAGCATCTGGCACATGCCTAGGCCGGTTGCTTCCTCCTCTTTTGGATGTTTGATGAAATTGGCTGGGATCTCGACAAAACTGCAGCCAAGACGGGGAGCCTCACGCCATCGTGAGAGGAGTCCTCCGCGAAATACTCCCTCGGGTTGCCGCATTGAGGGAAATACGTAAGATATTTTGGGCATTCTGTGATGTTTGGATTGATTCTATATAGGGGCTTTCCATGAAGCTGGAATCCCCCTTCGTTCACAGTTCCATCTGGCTTACTTGCTCGAACAGTCTCCCGAGAGGAGAGATCTGGAAGATCACATTCTTCCCGCTCTTCTCTTTGGTGACAAATCCCATATCCTCGATCTTCTTGAGATGATGAGTAAGCCGGCTCCTCTCTTTTGCAAATTCCTCGGGACTATCCTTTACACTGGGATTAAGCTCCACAATTAATTCCTCTAAATACCCGCTACTGTTTGCAATGGCATTGAGAAGATATACCTGGTCTTTCTTCGGAAACTGGACCGGGATAGTGGGAAGCTCAATTATCTCCTCCACTCCGACCTCCACGTCCCCTTCATCGTAACGGGGGATGGAAGTAATCAGGGGGGACTTTGTCAGACATCCCGCGATATAAGCGGCAATGGCGAAAGTGCGCAGTGACCCACTGACATTCAGGATACTATCAAATCCTTTCACCCGCTCCTTCTGGATGATATCAACAATCTGGATGGCAGCATTCATGATATTCCGCTTATCCACTTTCAGTATCGAGACCTCGAATAAAGGGGCGAGTTCGTTTTTCACCTTATCTGCAACTTTCCGGGAGATGCGTTCCCCGGACGAGTCATCCTCTCCAAGAACCAGGATGACACGATGGATGGGGAGCTTCCGGTAACGGGTGATCGATTCCATCAACCGCTCCTTGTGATGGCCGACAAAGACAATGTGGGTATAGGACATTACTCTATAATTTTTTTGTTATTTTATAAATTTTTTTATGTATGAACATATTTTTTAATTCTAACCATGAATTTGAACGCTCTTTAATTCTCATCTCCATCTAAATTATTTGGATATAGTGTTTGATAATTACAATCATCAAATTGTAATAAAATATTAATACATAAAAAATTATTTTAACTATTAAGAATAATCTATAGTAAGGCGCGGAACACAGACAATCACCCGCCTGGATGTCAGGATCACAAGGGGAAGCGGACATCGGTGCGGCTCCTGCCGCATGAAGCGCACTGCCTGGAAGCGTGCCGATTGCGAAAATACCAGAGCCGCGTTGAACAAGGTGGAAATATGGACGCAGTCATTGAATCCTGTATCTCGACGATACAGTATCCGAACAGCTTCATGCACGGGAGAATGGAGGTCCTCCCCTTATTCTCACCGCCAATGAGAAGCATGGAGTATCTCACGCTCGATGAAGCACTAGCCTCGAACCAGATCATCATCACCGAGGTCAGTGAAGGGGGATCGGTTCCCCAGCTCAAAGTGGTGAACAAGGGCAAGATCCCCGTTCTCCTTATCGATGGAGAAGAGATTGCCGGGGCAAAACAAAACAGGGTGCTGAATACCACGATTCTTGTCCCCGCACTCTCTGAGCTCACCATCCCGGTCAGCTGCACTGAGCATGGCCGGTGGTCGTACGACTCACCGTTCTTCTACGACTCTAATGTAATGATGGATTACAAGATCCGAAAGAAGAAGATGGCCTCGGTGAGCTTCTCTCTTAAGCACAGTGCCTCCCGGCGATCCGACCAGTCGGAAATCTGGAGCGAAATTGCCGATATGTCCAGCAAGGCCAAGGTCTCCTCCCCGACAGGGGCAATGAAGGACGTGTACGAGTCCTACTCTCAGAAGATGAAAGAGCACATAGATGCTTTTCCTCTTCAGCCCGGCCAGCAGGGAATCCTAGTCTATATGGACAACCAACCGGCTGGCATGGAACTCCTTTCACGCCCGGAGGCCTATGCACGCATCCACGAGAAGCTTATCAGGAGCTATGTGCTCGAAGCCCTCATTGATGACGACGCTCCGAAAAAATCAACGCAGAGCCCTGAGAGGCCTCGGGATTTTCTGCAGAGGGTTCGCACCTGCAGCGGAGACGGCTACCCGGCAGTAGGTCTGGGTACGGAGTATCGGCTGGAGGGAAAGAACCTGGTGGGCTCAGCGCTCCTGAATGGTGATGCGGTTGTTCACCTTGCATTCTTCAGCTCTGATGACCAGACCACATCGGATTCTGCGACAATGGCAGGGTTCCGCACACGAAGAGCCTATCGCAGTGCCCGGGCACAGGACACCCAGGGAAACTCCAGGGATGATATAATAGTGGATTGATGATCCACGGACCCGGGAGGAATGAACTACGATATATCCGCAACGAGGAGAGAAAGAAGGAACACTTATGCTGGGGAAGGACTGTATCTTCAAGATAGTAACGACCACGGGGACGCATGGTCCGGCGGATGGTTCTGGGGGTTTAGGCCTTGAAGAATAACTGTAGGGAAGGGGAGGAGTAACCCTATGGTCTCACTCACCGTCTATGATGGAGCAGGGGGAATCGGCGGGAATAAAATATTCCTCGAAGATCAGAGGAACGGAGTTTTTCTCGACTTCGGGATGAATTTCAGTAAAAACAGTAAATATTACGAAGAATTCCTGAAAGCGCGTTCTTCCCGCGGGATTCATGATCTTCTCCGGCTCAATTTTATTCCCAAGCTCAACATTTATCGATCAGACCTGATTCCGACTGATGTCAGTGTAGACAAATTCCCTTCATTGAACATTTGTGCAGCCCTCATCAGTCATGCACACATGGATCACTGTGGATACATGGGGTTACTCCGCGAAGACATCCCTGTAATCGGGTCTTGCACAAGCCTGGCATTGATGAAAGCGATGCAGGACACCCAGAACCAGGTCTTTGGTTCTGACGTCACCTACTGCACCTTCAAATCCAAGTTCAGCGAGGAAGGATTCGTCCTGGAATCGAAGAGAGATGCTCCATACGTGGGGAGAACGCTCTACAGCACCACAGAACCCTGTGCCGGACTGGTTGATTTCCTAAACATGCGACCAATCGCGCCTTCTTCCAAGAAGAAATTCAATCCCCCGCCGATCCAGTGCCTCTCCTGCGGGACCATCCCCTTCGAGATATCGGCATACCCGGTCGACCACTCCATCTACGGGGCAACGGCCTTCATTCTGGAGGGGACGAAGAACATCGCCTACACCGGAGACTTCCGGGTCCATGGAAAGCACGCCGAACAGACCCGGGAGTTTGCAAACCGGGCCAGGGGGGTCGATATCCTCATCACGGAAGGAACCCGCGCCGGAAGGGAGGATGCAGAGAATGCCGGTAGCGAGACCTGCCCGACGAACTCTGTATCTGAGCAGACCGTGTATGACACCTGCCGGGCAGTGGTCGACGAATCATCGTCTCTCGTGGTAGCCGATTTCTCGGCACGGAATATCGAACGCCTGGAAATGTTCCTGGATATCGCGCAGAAATCGGGCAGGAGTCTGGTTGCCACTGCAAAGGACGCCTACATCCTCCAGACCCTCAACCGTGTCGAACCGGTGGGGAGGCTTGAGGAGGTTCTCGTTTACGACGCCTTGAAGGCAGAGAATAAGTCTGCTTGGGAGGACCTGGTGGTTGCATCCGGGGGTAGACTCATTGGCCACCGGGAAATCTCCTGCGATCCGGAACAATACGTAGTATGCTTCTCGTTCTTCGATATGAACCACCTCCTCGACATTTCACCGGAAGGCGGTGATTACATCTACTCCTCGTGCGAGGCGTTCTCAGAGGAGATGGTTATTGATTTCCAACGGCTCTGGGAATGGCTGCTGTACTTTAAAATGCGGGTGCATGGCCTGGAGATGGTAAAAGAAAATAATCAACTGAAACCCCGAACGGTGAAGGGATTCCACGCCTCGGGACACGCCTCCCGGGAAGACCTTGAAGAGATCATTACCCAGATTGATCCCGGAGTCGTAATTCCAGTCCACACTACCGGCCACCAATGGTTCTCGAAGACTTTCGACACCGTTCAGATAGTCCGGGAAGGGGAGCGCCTTGAGCTCTGAACGGGTGTATGTCAGCCTCCTCGGCCGGTCCGTCTGGGCGCTCCTGAACACGTATTACGCCATCACCCGGGAGGCACAGTACTTTCCCGATACCGTCTACATCGCGGTTGAGGCGCCCTTCCGGGACCAGGCAGTGCTTGCGGAAGAGGGAGTCCTCATCATCTCCCGGGCTATGGGATTCTCACCAGAGGTCGAGTCAATCGACGTGGATCAGGCAGATGTCGTAGACGTGTTCCGTAAACTGCACACCCTGATCAGCGAGAAGAAGAAAGCGGGAGCCAAGGTTGCCATCGACATCACACCCGGGAGGAAAGCAACCGTTGCCGGAATGCTCCTCCCCATCAAGCTCGATGACATTGACCATGTCTTCTACCTGGAAATCTCCACCACCATCGATGTGGCAAAACCGTTCCAGATGATTCCCAAGCAATTCTACCGGCTCCATGATTTCAAGGCACAAGCGGTGAGGGCTCGCGATGGACAATGAGGTTGTCATCGAGATACCCGAACTCCAAGTTCTTCTGAACCTGATGAACGGGCCGGTGGCGATAAAATATCCCCTCTACGACTTCGACATCGCTGTCCTGAAAGAATCCCGGACCGGGTTCGTCTTTAGCGGGATGTGTTCCCGGGATGACTTTGAGGACGCCACCGGTGGCTTCGGGGAGCTCGCCTACGACATGCCGTCCTACAACGATCTGATCCAATCACTGCTGGTGGCCGGGATACTACCCTACCGCAACATCGAAGTTTTCGAGAAACTTCAGGCATCATACCGGGCAATGAATAAATCCGTGCTCTTCAGCCTCGACACCAACCTACTCTATGATGGGTTCCCGTCGCAGGCTGAGATTGATGCATCAGATTACCTCCTGGTAGATATTGTACAGGCCGAGATCGAGAGCGCACTCAATACGAAATATCTCCCGCAGGTTATCGCTCAGCTCAAGCGTCAGGCTCCCTTCGAGGGAAAGGTGCTTGATGAGATGGTCAACCAGAGGATGAAACGGTCTCGTCTTGCAGCATACGGGGCTCTCGCGGAGTTCCAAAAAATCCGGGACAAGGCGCAGATCGTCAAGGCAGGGGAGCCCGCAACCTCGGACAAGGAGAAGAACGACCTTGTCATCGTGAGGGCTTTGAAAGCATTCGAACGGGAGAAATACAGTTCGCCGATCCACCTCACCGCAGACACTAATGTTGCAGAGCTCTGCAGAGCTGAAGGGGTGGCACACTACCTCTTCGAATTCCCTCACACCATCGATGTCCGGGAGTGCTCGCCATCTGCTGCGATAGTGCTCCTTTCCCGATTCGCTATTGCGTTCGGCGTGGTGAAATGCAATGCAGCATTTATCTACGGTGAATTCAAAGGTAAAGGAGCCCGACGGCAGAGCCTGAAAGTGGTTATCAGGAACCCGGCACTGTATGCAGAATTCACCAAGGAGCTTGAGCTATGCAGGACCCTGAGCAAACTCAATATCGAAAGATAACCGCCGTCCTCTTCGACATGGATAACACGCTCTTCGATTTCGTCGAGGCAAAGATTGGTGCCTGTGAGGCGGTGAATCGCCTCCTGGGACTTGAGCGGACCAGAGACCTCCTCTTCTATTTCTTGCGGGATACCGGACGGAGTTTCGAAGACCTCGAGCACCTGCGGGACTTCATGAAGGACCAAGGGGTCTATTCCGAGGAAGCGTTCGCCGAGTGTTGCAGGATCTATGAGGACATAAAGATCCGAGACCTCTCTCCTTACCCCGCCATCGAAAATACCCTGGCGCAGCTCAAAGAGCGGGGACTCTCTCTCTCAGTAGTGACTGATGCCCAACGACAGAATGCCATTGCACGTTTGGAAAAGACCGGGCTCTACGAAATGTTTGACGCGGTTATCACGTCGGATATGACCGGAACCCACAAACCCGATCTGAGGGTGTTTCAATACGCCCTTGAGATGCTCGGACGTTGTCCAGAAGAAGTGCTGATGGTTGGTGACAGTCTTCGCAGGGATATCGCTCCTGCAAAACTGATAGGCATGATGACGGCACATGCGCGCTATGGGGACAGGAATTTTCACGAAGAGCGTATTGAACAGGCCGATGTGACTCTTGCAGACATCTCTGATGTGCTGCAAGTGATCGACCATCCTCGATGCCTATGACACTCACGATAGATTACGAAAGAGCCCGGACTGTTGCGCCGATTCTCTACGAGGAATTTAGGTCCAATGGGATTTTCGGGAAAAAGGACATGCCAGAGGACATCACCCCTTGCGGGATGTCTGTGGGAAGCCGGGAGCACTTGCTCTTTCTGACCCTCACGGTCTCAATCGACTATCAGAGGGATGCTCATGCTCTCTGGGACAGCGCCCGTGCAACCTACGAGGATCCAGTAACACGATACCTCTTCGAACCAGGAGAACTCACTTCGGTTCCTTTCACGACAATGATGGATGACATGCAGAAACACGGGCTCTCAAAAAAGAAGCGGCAGGATGCATGGATCTGGCGCACCGTCGCGGTCACCTTCAACAAAAAGTGGAAGAACGATCCCCAAGAATTCCTCTCTGACTGTTCCTGGGATGCCATGACTATCCTCCATCGACTCAGGCAGGACCAGCACTTTGACGGGAAGAAGATGGCGTGGGACTTCCCCTTCCTCCGGGGACAGAAGATCGGACCTCTTTGGGTCAAGATGCTCAAAGACAATGGGCGGATTGAGGATATCAGGAACCTGGAGCAGGTCCCCATTCCTGTCGATGTGCATGTTGCCCGGGCAACCCTCGCGATCGGTGTTGTCCGGGGACACTATTCAGGATTACATAGCGGGGTATTTCCTGCGATCCGTGAGGCATGGAAAGAGGGGGTTGCAGGCCTCTCAACTGCAGATGGACCCATGATAGCGCTCGATGTGGACGAGCCGCTCTGGCACCTGTCAAAATTCGGATGCAGGAAGCGGGACCCAGTAACCGGGGAATGTCCGGTGATGGATGCGTGCATCATGCAGGGTTACTGCAATGGTGGAGGAATTCACGTGAATAAGAGTGGAATCACTCTGAATACGGCCGGTACGCCCAAGATTGAAACTTTAAAAAGGTGGTTAAATGGCAGATTTCAATGATGATGAATTTAGTCATAACCTTACTAATAGCGACGATAGTAGCAACAGGATGCTGGTCAGGAAAGATCCTCACCCAGATATTGCCCGTATTATTATCGCGGGACCCTGGGACGGTGATGGACGGAAAGCCAGCGCGCTCCTGCGAGCCATTGCAGAGGAATGGGCCGGGCATGAACACACCGACTTCCTGATCACCCCGGGAGGCTTCATCAGGTTTGCCTGGCCGGACCATGTCCCGGAAATTGGTGATGTGAGCTATCCAAACGGGGATGCAGTTGATACCCTCAACGAGGCAGCGAGAAGGGCAGTACGTGCTTCCCTCTCTCCCACTCTCTGCAATGAACTGAAGGAATACACCCGATACCTGTCCATCGGTGCAGATTCGAAGAACGACCAGAACGAGGTCGAGTTCGTCTGCGTCTGCGATTTGGAAACTGGGAAGACGTTCTGGACCGGAAAATCGTATCCAAATACCGAGCAGGAATCAAGGCTGGTCAGAATCAAGGATCTTTCTACCCATTTTCTCCCGCTCCTGAACCAATCGGTCCTTATTCTCGGTTGCCATGACCTGCATATGTTCAATAATCGTGCTGATGGAAGGGAGAATCTGTCACCATGGCGCAAGGAGACACGGGAGGGGATGAAAAAACTGTCATTAGAAAAGAAACCAACCATAATTCTTCAGCACCCCCACACCACAGATTCGGTGCGTACCTGGAGCCAAGCCTGGAGTGGTCTCCTTGAAAAAATTCCTACCGTGAATTCCTATGCCAGTGCGGGGCTTTATTATAAATGGGGTGAACAATGCAGGTCCCCGATAGATAATGTTCTTAACGCCACAAAGATGGGAGCCACTCTTGATTTCATCCACCAGACGGAAACCCCTATATCGGAGAAAATGAGCATCCGTCCGGTTTCTCCGATGCAAATAACGACGAGCGAGAACATATCACCCTTAACGGAAATTACATCGCGTTTTGAAAGGATGATGCCGCTCCTCGCAGGTTTCATAAAAATTCGAACCCGGAAGGACCAGGTTACCTACTCTTTCTCCGAGTGGAAAAAGAAATTGTATCCAATGGGACTACGTGTTCATTACGAGTTTAATCACTGGATAGATGCCCACAAGGTCAGCGTTGAATTCCAATGTTACCCTGACGAGTGTTTACCGCTCTTTAATATAGTAAATTCACGGATGGAAGATATAGCATCAAAAATGCCAGGGGGAGCTGAAAGCGATGTTCCGTACAAATCTCACTGGCATCGGATCCGGTTTTTATACGATGAGAACACCAATCCTGAATTAGTGTCTAATGCTTTGAAAATTTTGATATATGACACAAAGGATTTAATTGATAAATGGATTAGGGGATTCGAGCAAAACTAGCCCTTTTTCCGTAAAACAGAATTCATATTTACTTTGTAAAAGAAAGAACCGCCTTCACTGAAAGGGAATACTAAGAAAATTTTGGGAATATATCACACCTACATCCATAGGGATGTGTGCATTCGGGATTCGGTAGCTCGATTATGGAATTTATGTCGAAAATTTTTCCCGAATGTCTTTTGCAATTTTCACATGAATCATGAGTTGTCAATATCTCGACTGATTTATATCCCCACTCTTTATAGCGGTAAATTGAATTGAGAGTTAAAGCGTGGAATAATATCATCCTTGCGGCGGTATCAGCATCATATCTATGTGATGTGGGAAAATCAATTGGGATCCAATTTTTAGCTATATTCGTCCCCCAAAGATACATCATTGCGGCGGCTGGTCGCAATATTTCAATCTCTTCTCGACTATATTCATTAAGAATTTTTGGAGTATTTGAAAAAATGAATTGAAGGATGTTTTCATCACTTTTTGAATTATAATTTTTCCAGTCTATACCCATACCCCTCTGGAACACTTGTTTTGCTTCAAAACTTATTACAGCCCCAATTGCTTCAGGATAATTGCCATTCAATAAATAATTAAGAACAATCTGTTCTGTATTTTGTCTAAATGTGTGTTCCCGCTCAAGATATTCTTCAGCAATTAATCTTCCTTTCTCGCTACAGATGAGAATAGACTCGCCTCCAACAAGTGATTTCATGCCACTTTCATCAGCCGTAATTAATCTTTCAATTAATAGGGCTTTTTTCCCCGATGTGGGTAACTTTTTCTCTTTTAACATAGATTTTAATTCATTAAGATAGAATTGGCAGTCGATTTTTTCTTGTAGACTTGCCTCTCGTAATAATCCTTCTTCTAATAAGGTCTCTATCGCCTCTTCTGAAGGTTGATGAAGTACGTCAAGCCATTCATTAATTTTTCCATAATAATCTTTTTTCCTAGGATACAGGAATTTACTAAGAAGTAATAAATGGGCCTTCGAAAATTGGTAATTTATCCCATTTGATAATTTCATCTTCAATTTCAGTCCTATTTCACTATTAATATTTAAAATTAAATTTCTTTCAATGAGATATCCCCAAATCTTTCCTCAGTGCAGCCAGGATATTCTCATACTCTGAGCTCTCCTTTGCTACGGCGACCGATTCATCAATCATCAATGCACTTTTCGAATCCAAAACCATCGAACACTTCGAACAGTAGATCCCATCCCATGAATTTCTCGTTCCGCATCGTGGACAGTCCTTTGGAGTGAGTGACTGGTCCTCCTTGAAATCTCCCTCCACGAAGCCAGCTTTCTGGAGCATTTTCCGCTCGATGTCACCGCCACTCAGATGCACGTAAACCTCGGGCATCGCACTACTCTTCTCCCAACCGGCGATCAAGCGGAGTTCCATCTCCGAAAATCCCTGCTTGGCGAGATCGGTGAGCCGGCCGTGCCTGATAGCGTGGGGATTGGTAGGCTTCACGATGTTCAGCTTCTTCTTCAGGTATTTCAGCCGGTTCTCGACCGTCCGGAGATTGAGCCGTTTTCGCCCCACACCATACCGTGTATTCGTGAGGAAAAGCGGAGCAGATGGTTCAGACCGATAGGGGTGCATCTGCAGCCAGAGCTGGAGATCAGGGACACCGTCAATGAGCCGAAGCCGTCGCCGGCCCGTCTTCCCATCGACAATGACGACTGCACCGTACTTATCTATCTCGACATGACCGACATTCCGAGAGAGTACCTCGCTGATCCGTGCACCGGAATCCCAGAGGAGCATGATCAGTGCGCGGTCCCGCTGGTTATCACACGCCTTGACGAGTTTCCTGATGTCATCCTTTACGAGCAGGTACTCCACCGGCAATTTCCTGTTCGTCCGCTTCATCCTGATATTCTGGAATAAGTCCGGGTAGCGGTCCGGGACCAGCCAGCGGAAGAAAAGTTTGAGCTCGAGGATATCACCCTGGACGGTGATGGGGCTCTTATTCCGTTTCCGATAAATGATGTACTCTTCCAGCTCCATCCGGGTGATCTGCTTGAGATCCTTGAACTGGAGCCGCTGCAGGAGAGGGAATACCCTCCAGAGTTTGTGCCTCAATGTGGTGTCCCGAAGTTGACGAAGTTCGAGATCGTGGAGGTATGCTTCGAGGTAACCTCGATTCAAGGGATCGAGGCCTTTTTGCCGATCCAGTTCGCGGTAGGCAATGTTCTCATAGTTCGGATTCATCTTCCATTGGGCTTTCAGATCCTGAAAATTAAAGGTGTCTTGCGCCATGTGGAAGTATTGGCTTCAAGATCGACTCCCTCAAGTGGCTCCGTGACGAGGGGCTCGGTGATGCGGATGAGATAGTCTCCCCGGAGGACCTTGCGACCGAAGCGATCGAGGAACTGGAAGCTGCTGTCGAGGACCTGAATGCCATTGTCGAGATGCTGGGGAATGGGTATGAATGGGGAGAATGAGCTCCCGGAGGGGTGGTCAACAGCGATATTAGGTGATTTAATAATTGATATTCAACCGGGATTTGCCTGCGGGGAACATAATCGCGAGGGTGAGGGGCATCCACATCTTCGACCAATGAATGTTTCAACTGATGGGAAAATCGATTTAACAGTTGTAAAATATATTCCCTCCGAAAAAGTTGATTCTGACTCTAAAATTTTAAAATTCGGTGATGTTCTATTCAATAATACAAATAGCACTGAGTTAGTTGGAAAGACCGCTTTTTACAATTTAAAAGAATCACATGCATTTTCAAACCATATGACGCGGATTCGATGTAATCCAAAAATCCTCGATTCACCTTATTGTGCCTTATATATTCATGAATTATGGAGAGAGGGGTATTTTGGAGAACATTGTAACAAGCATGTTTCTCAATCGAGTATAAGTCGGAATGTACTGGCTGAAACGCCAATTATAATTCCACCCCTCGCCGAACAGCGCCGAATTGTCGCTGCAGTAGAGGCGCTCCTCGCCCGGGTGAATGCCTCACGAGAACGGCTCGATAGGGTGCCGGGGATGCTCAAAGCGTTCCGGCAGGCGGTTCTCGCAGCGGCGTGCAGCGGGAGGTTGACGGAAGGGTGGCGGGAGAGAGAAGAAAATCTAGAACCAATATCACTTTTTCTGAAAAGGACACATCTTCCGAAGAAGGTCGCTCGTGGAAATTTCCGATTAAAACAATTAGATCCCTCCAAACTCCCCATTTTACCGAAATTATGGGAATGGCATCATATCCATGAGGTAGCAGAGAGGGTTACTGTCGGTTATGTTGGGCCAATGAAAGACGAATATGTAAGTGAAGGAATCCCGTTTCTTCGCTCTCAAAATGTAAGAGAATGGGGATTCGATCCTTCTGGTCTAATTTTTATTACCAAAGAATTTCATGAGAAAATTAAAAAATCTGCATTGGAACCCCGGGATTTGGTAATCGTTAGATCGGGTAATGTAGGAACTGCATGTATTATTCCGGATAATTTACCTGAAGCTAATTGTTCTGATCTTGTAATAGTGAAACAACCGTTTGGTTTTATTTCTGAATATGGTGCCTATTTTCTTAATTCTGTTGCGAAATCAGAAATTGACACGGCTAAAGTTGGAATAGCCCTTTCGCATTTTAATACCCAATCTGTTGCGAATTTATCAATACCATTACCTCCTTGCCCCGAACAACACGAAATTATCCGCCGGGTAGAAGCCCTCTTTGCTCTCGCTGACCGTATCGAACAACGGGCAGTGGCCGGCAAGGAGCGGGCGGACCGGCTGACCCAGGCCATCCTCGCGAAGGCATTCCGTGGGGAATTAGTGCCCATCGAGGCAGAACTGGCAAGGAAGGAAGGGCGGGATTACGAGCCGGCGAGCGTGTTGCTGGAACGGGTTAAGAAGGATAAAATCGGTAAGAGTACACGGAAATGAAATGGCAGGTTGATCTCCACGGTGATAAGGACGACCTGGAAGATTTGAGCAAAATATTCACTTCATCGGATCTCCAGATCATTCGAGAAGGGGATGGGTATATTCTTGAGTCTTCATCCTTCGAGAGGTGTAAAGATTTTAACGTTGTCAAAGAGATTGCAGATAAATTGTTGGACGCAATTAATGCGACGAAACAAATCACCCTCGATTCATCGGATATCCTAATACGAGGGGCAATTCAATATAAGGATGAGGGGGGTAATAGGTCAATTTTTCTTGAAACAACCATTTCGGTAAAATCAAGTGTTCGGGCACGATTAACAGTCCGCAAAGCAGATGGGACCATTGAAGAATCTGTTTCAGGCAAACAAATGATCAAATGGATTCCATTGATAGAATCCGATGATAGAGTTCGGCGTGCATTCGATTTAATGAATCACGATTTCAAATCGTGGAATGGATTCTATAAGATTATCGAGGTTGTCCAGGAAGATAACTTTCCTCCCGTTTTGAGGAAGGGAGAGTTTTATGATGACATTGACCTATTAAAACAGACCGCTCAAAGCTATGAAGCCGTGAAAACAGAAGCTCGTCACGCACATGAGAAATTTAAAAAGCCGGATAAAGATATGAAAATTAACGAAGCCAAGAGTTTGACGAAAAGAATCGTTGAAATGTGGTTGAATTCGAAAATTTAATAATCCGTTCATTTTTTTTTATTTTTTTATGCAGCACAATCCTTATATAACTAATAATGCTAATAACTTAATAAGAATGCCAAAACGTATTGTCAGTATTGCCCTGTCAAACGAGGTCGTCGAATCACTCGATCAGACAACAAAAGCCCTCGGCATGAGCCGGAGTGAATATATCGAGATGATGATAAAGAAAGGATTTCATTTTTCCGACGAAGTCCAAAAAACAGTTACAAAAATCTCACAATTGCAGGAACAAGTGAAAGACAATTTTGCGGCCAATGGAGAAAATCCATGATCGGACAACTTTGGAATTTTTTGAAAATTGGATTTAAATTTAGGTTGTGTGTTTGTTCAATTGTCTTTTTAGGGATCAGCTTTTTTGGAATGGCTCCGACTCCTTTCCTGAAATCGTTGTTCTTACTGATAACATTACCTTTCATGGGGGTGATGGCGGGTATAACCGCTGCTGATACGATCAACAAGTTCACTGATATTATCAGAATGCAATTTAAAAAAGGAGTCAAAATCCCAATTCCTGATGAGATTCAAGCCCTAGCGGATGCGATGGGAGTTAAGATAAAAGAAGTGAAGGTAGTACCCGATATGCTAAATGCTGGGGTATATCCAAATGGCAAGGTTGTAATTGGAGACAAGATCCTTACTTGTTTGGACAAAAAAGAATTCCTGGCAGTTTTTGCACATGAGTTCTCACACTTGAAAAGAAGGCATCATGTGAAAAGAATGGTAGCTCTTTTCGGAATACTATCCCTTGGTATTATTGTTTTCATCAACGTCCCAGGTCCTTTTCAAGTATATGCAATCTTTGCGTTCCTATCGATTGTTATGATACCGATCAATTGGAGATTTGAATTCGAGGCAGATGATGATGGAAAAAAATACATCGGTACAGCGTATATGGCATCAACCCTCCAGAAAATATCGGAGGGAAAAAATCTTAACGAAGCATCAGAAACACATCCACCCATAAAAAGAAGAATTGAAAAATTATACTCCGGCTGATTAAGAAAAATATTAATTTTTAGGATTTTTGTGCTCTGTTGAAAATCCTAATCTAAAAGAGAGTGTACAGACGACCGAAAGATCTAAGGTAAAGTTTCTCCTTACCACAATGTGTGCACAAAGTGAAAGGAGACAAATAAGAAATCGATGAGCCGGAATATCAGGTTTATCCAAGCAGCCATCTCTGTTGTAAAATCAACGAGGATATCCCCGTATTCCTGTAAATACTCGAAAAAGACATTCACTCAGCATCAGCTTCTCGTTCTTATTCTCTTCAAAGATTACCGAAACCAGCATTTTCGGGAGTTTGTCGAAGATGTTGGAGGTTTTTCCCTCTCTCCACCGGTGTTATTCATCCCGTTCATCTATTCGAAGGTGAATTAATGATTTAAAATACTTTTGCAAATATTTGGACGGAGCATCATGGCTGGAACAGTAGGAACTGGACCCTTAGAATAAGGATGAAGGATTGTAGGGTGGGAAGCTTTACACCGTGTATATCCTCCCCGTAAAACTCAGAGATGTGGTCCAGGTCCCAGGCTAAACCAGGATATTAATCAGATATTTTAATCTAATATAATAGAATTACATTTGTACAATGGATAAAAACAGAAATATATCGAATAAAAAAATCGCAAAAATTGGAATCGAGAACTATAAATCATATCCAGAATATAAATCGTTAGAAATAAAGAATTTAACAGTTCTAGCAGGAACAAATAGTTCAGGGAAATCGAGCATATTTCAATTACTATTACTTCTAAAACAGACCTTAGAAAATAGTTTTGATCCGGGCCCAATTTTGCTCGATGGTCCACATGTTGGATTTACTCGGATCGACCAAATGATATCAAATATCGATAAAGGCCAAAAAAAGAACGGTTTTTCAATTGAAATTATTACTGAAGATGGAATATCATATAGGATAAATTTCAAAAAAACCGCATCCGAAATCGTTATTGAAAGCATCAATTATAAGGACTCGATTCGTAAAATAACTCTTAAACCAAATTGGAGTCATTCGACAATTTGTAATAAAAATTCATTTCTTAACACTTTTTATAAAAATATAATATCGCGAGAAGAAATTGATTTTGATACTTTAACAGAAGAACAAAAAAATCGAGCATCATTAAGAGTTAGACGGAATCGTTGTTTTCTGGAACTTGATAATTTTGATATAAAACAGAAGAGAGGCGATTATATAAGTTATAATATTTTTAACGCAAGGCAGATTGAAAATCTCATAACCAGCATAATTCACGTTCCAGCTCTACGAGGCAACCCAAAGCGACTATATCCAAAGACAGCTATAGAATCAAGATTTCCTGGCACATTTGAGAATTATGTTGCCAGCATTATAACTTATTGGAATAATAATAATAAAGAAGAATTGAAAGATTTAATTTCAGCACTATCCCTATTGGAGTTATCAAAAAGTATCGAAGCCGTTGAATGGGAGGACATATTTACTGAAATTAACGTATCTTTATCGTCAGAAAAGGAGGATCGAGATACTATAACGGTGAGTATAGCAGATGTCGGTTTCGGTGTATCACAAACTTTACCGGTATTAGTTGCATTAATCGCAGCATCAGAAGGTCAACTTGTTTATATTGAGCAACCTGAAATTCATCTTCATCCTCTTGCACAATACAAGTTAGCCGAAATAATTGCCAATGCAGCAAAAAGAGGAGTTAAAGTCGTAATAGAGACACATAGTGATATTCTTATTCTTGGGATTCAAACCTGCGTTGCTGAAGGAAAAATCGATCGGAATTGTGTAATATTACATTGGTTTGAAAGGGATGAATCAGGAGTAACAAAAATATTTAGTTCTGATATTAATGTGGACGGATCATACAACCCAAAAACATGGCCTGCAAATTTTAGTTTAACAAGTTTGCGTGCCAAATCAAAATTTTTAGACGCCAAAGAAAAATATCGAGTTTAATGGTTTATATGAGAGTCGTAATAGACACAAATATATATAAATCCTCATCGGGGGGCAGTAATGCTCATCCTATCGCCAAAAAATGTAGGGCTGTCCTCGATATCATATATGAAAAAATGCACTACATTGTCATGTCCGAAGAATTAAAAAAAGAATATGGTGACCATTTCTCAGAATATGGCTTTGAATGGTATGTGAGCTTGAGCAGAGAAGGTAGGGTAATTTCTCCTCGAAATACATATAATCCAGTCCTTCGAACTAAAATGCAATATGGAATTTGTTTTTTACATTGCGAGACAGGAAAAGATAAAATTATTCATTGTTGGTCGGAAATTTCTGATGATATCCATCTAATTGAAACAGCGATAATTACTGATAATTTTATTATATCAGATGAGTCCCACTGTCACGAGCATCTTAGTGAATTAGTAAACAGCCAAATCAACAATATTGATCTTTCGAATGAATTAGGAACTTTAATATGGGTTAGGCCAAATTCTGATGGGGAAAATTTCAGCCGACTTATTGATTACCTAGCAAATAATACGAAAATTGAAGATGAATGGTATGTCGTAAGAATCAGACGGTAATTTATTTTACATTCGCTTTGGTTTTAAAACCAAAAAAAAAACAATGCAATAATATCAGTAAACCTGGTCTCATCCCTTCCCGTAAACCAGATAATATCGTCCATACTGTCCTTAATTCTGGATATATCAATTTGTTTTCCATAATCTGAATGGAATGCTTTCCGAACAGCTCTAACTTCTTATGCATGGTTTCCAAGTATCTATTATTAGTACAACCTCCGGGTTCCGTCAAATTCATATCCAATCACGCAAATCTTACTTCTGCACCAATGAATCGGGAATTCCTGACGAGACTGGCCGCAATGGCGCGGAAGATGGGCGCTCCACCGTTTTTACAGAGAGTGCTCACCACCTTCGTCGTCCGATCCACCCTTGTCGTGGAAGGGCTGGCCGGGATTATCAAAAACCCGCCGGTCGTGCAGTACCCTGAACAGGGATCATCGAATCAGATGCTTCCCTCACCGTTATCCAACACACCAATCCCCCTCTTCTCACGCCAACGTTGACGGCTGGTGCACCGGCTTACCGCCCTGAAACAGCCTGAAAGGGCTGCCAAAGGATCCAGGGAAAACAGATTCCGCGAGCCGATACGCCAGCCAGAGAACCAGACGAAACAGCCAGGGCGCTGCTTTTTGACCGACATTGTTGACACCATAGGAAAAAACGTGAAAATCCATGAACCAGGAAGAAGAACCGACAAAGGCGGTGGCCGAGCCGGATGGAATACCCGGCTCCTCCAGTCCCGCACACCGAACCGACAGTGACCGCTTACCAAGCATCACGGAGGAGTCGCCTGACAGACGGAACATGAAGTCATCCCCCGGGGGCGATGACCGTTACCGGTGGGGGAATGCCGCCGAGCACGAGGCCCGGCGATTCCTGAAAGAACAGGGCTGGGATGTGAGCCTGTGGTACCGGCGGAACCCCCCGCCGGATCTTTTTGCCGTTCGTGAAGGTGAACTGCTTGTGCTGATGGTCCGCCGGAGCCATAAGAGACTGAACACCGCACACCAGGTCGCTGTCCATTTCGGGGAAGAACTCGCCCGGATGAGGTCGTTCTCACCGGGATCATCAGCCCGGAAGGAGTGCTGGATTCTTTCGCGGGGCGACGGATGGAGATACTACGAGATCCTCCCCCGTGGGATCAGGGCACTCCCGGGCAGCAGCACCAACCCGGCGGTCAGGGATGCACCAGAGTATCGGAACGAATCCGGCGGGGATGCCCCCCGTGAGGTGGCTGTCCATGGATGAGAGAGAACAGGCGGTCCGGTTGCTTGCCGCTCCGGGTGGCGTGGTCGAGATCCGGGCCATCGCCGAGGACGGGACCCACAGCGGGTATTTCGATGATCCCCGCCTCCTTGCAGCATCAGCCGAGCTCCTGGACCTGTCCACCGTCCACGGCATTTACTTCACCCTGAATGAGCTGAACCCGGCCCTGCTCGCCCGGCGGTCGAACCGGGTGAAGATGCATCTCACGCGGAAAGACTCCACCACTGCCGATGCTGACATCATCAGGAGGCGATGGCTCCCGGTGGACATCGACCCGGTCCGGCCCGGCGGCGTCTCATCAACCGACGAGGAACACGCCAAGGCCCTGAAAAAAGCAGAACAGGTCGCCGGGTGGCTCAAAGACCAGAGCTTCCCGGAGCCGGTCCGGGCAGACTCCGGGAACGGCGCCCACCTCCTCTACCGGATCGATCTCGCAAACGACGAGACCAGCCGGGATCTCGTCCAGCGGTGCCTCGCTGCCCTTGCAGAGCGTTTCAACGATAGCACCTGCACCATCGACACCGCTGTCTCGAATGCAGCCCGGATCTGGAAGCTCTACGGCACCGTCTCCCGGAAAGGGGATGCCACCGCCGATCGACCCCACCGGAGGTCCCGGATCATCGCTGTCCCCGATGAAACCGGCATCGTGTCGATCACGCTCCTGAAAACGCTCGCTGCCCAGGGAAAAGAGCAAAAACCGCCTGGAGGACGATCCCCGAAGACGAAAATCTACGAGGACCCCAAGGCTCCCCTCGACCTCGACGCATGGCTCCGGGAGTACGGCATCAGGGTCAGCACCGTGAAGTCCTGGAAAGGGGGCCGGCTCTTTACGCTCGAGGAATGCCCCTTCACCACTGCCCACAAGGACGGGGCGTTTGTCATCCAGTTCGAGAACGGCGCCGTCCATGCCGGCTGCCACCATGCCGGGTGCGGAGGAGGACGGCAGCGGTGGCAGGAACTCCGGAGGATGCATGAACCGGAGTATGCGGAACGGGAGAACCCATCTCCCCCTCCCCGGGACTATGCCCTGACCGATGCCGGCAATGGAGAACGGCTCGTTGCCCGGTTTGGTGACGATATCCGGTATTGTGCGACAAACGCGTCCTGGTACCTCTGGAACGGCGCACTCTGGGAGAAGGACCGTTCGAACCGGATGTATCTCCTGGCAACCCGGGTGGCCCGGAGCATCTACGACGAAAGCCGCAATGCACCGACCCCGGACCAGGCAAAAGCCCTCGCCCGGTGGGCAATCACCTCAGAGAACCTCCGGACACGAAAAGCCATGATCGAATCCGCCACCCCGCTTGCGGCAGTCGAACTCGACGCCTTTGATGCCCGGGAATACCTCCTGAACTGCAGGAACGGCACCCTCGAGCTCGATACCCTCACCTTCCGGGAACACCAACGAGAGGACCTGCTGACCCGGAGCTGTGGCGTCGCCTACGACCCTTCCGCCGAATGCCCGCAGTGGAACGCCCATCTCGACCTGATCTTTGACAAGGATGCAGAGTACATCAGCGGCTTCCAGGCCATGTGCGGATACTCACTCCTGCAGGCGAATCCCGAACAGCTCCTGTTCATCCTGTTTGGAAAAGGCAAGAACGGGAAGTCAAAGACCATCGAAGTCCTCGCCGCGATCCTTGGCGACTATGCCGTCAATATCGCCGCCGAATCCCTCATGGTCCACCGGTGCGAAGGGATCCGATCCGACCTTGCCCGGATAGCCGGGGCACGGATGGCGACCGCCAGTGAAGGAGAGGACGGTGCACGCCTGGCCGAGTCCATCATCAAGCAGCTGACCGGGGAGTATGCCATCACCGTCCGGAGGCTCTATGAGAATGAATTCGAGTTCACGCCGACCGCGAAGATCTGGCTCACCACCAACCATGAACCGGTGATCCGGGGGACCGATGACGGGATCTGGCGGCGGATCTGGATGGTCCCCTTCACTGTCCAGATCGCTGAAGAGAAACGGGATCCCGAGATCGAGAAGAAGCTGATCGCCGAGGGACCGGGCATCCTGAACTGGTGCCTCGAAGGGTTACAGCGGTATTTTGCCAGCGGGAACCGGCTGGTCAAGCCCCGGAAGGTCTCCGTAGCCACCGGGAACTACCGGACGGTCAGCGATACGGTCAGTTACTTCCTCGCCACCGAATGTGCCTTTGAGCCCGGGAGAATGATCGCACGCTCGGCGTTCCGGGAGATGTTTGAAAAATGGTGCGAGGAAGAGGGGATCCGGCATCCCATAGCGCCACGGAGATATGCGACCATCCTGAAATCATACCACATCAGGAGTGTGAAGTCCGGGGGCGAACGGTTCTGGTCCGGGATACGGTGGAAGACCGAAGAGGAACGCGATGCCTGTGATCAGCGGGAATTGGTGCAGGAGCCCTTCCTGGGATTCGCTGGCAGCTGAGGGCTGGGGCACATGGGGCACCTGTACCTCTTTTTTCAGAGATATTTTCACAGAAAAAAAGATTAAAAAAGTCCTGGAAACAGGGTTGAATATGCCCCATGTGCCCCATAACACTATTCTCCGCCGTTCAAAAATCCGGACCCGTTCTTCTTCAGGATCCCCGGCTTACCCGTTCGTAGATGCTTTGGGCAGAAGAAACGATGATGCGGGCAGTTCCGGAATCATAGACATTCCCATAATCGGCACCCTCCCTCACGGTCATGGCAAATGAGAATTGGTCCAACACCTCCGGTTCAAGGAATCCAGGGTCAACCAGGAGGGCTTCAACCGCATATTTCAGACACCGGTGACTTTTTTCCCGGTATCCTTGGGCAAAGACCCGTGAACGGAGTGAATGAACCATGGAATAGTATCCCTGGATGATTGCCCATTTCTCATTGTGATCTTCGAGTGAATTTTTTGCAGCCTGGAGATCTGCTTCTGCCTCACGGTGTTCTTTCCCGATAAGGTCGGGATCGGGAGAAATCCGGACAATCTTTCCCCGTTCGAGACATTCGTCAAATCGATATCTCATCCTCTATCGCTCCCCGATGAGGACGTTGCCCCGTTGTATCCGCTCGTAGAGTGGCTGATCACGGAATCGCAGCTGGAGTGCCTCTTCCGGCGTCAGAATAATGGGAGATATGCTCCGGGACACGGTGTCGCTATACTGCGATATGGTTCTGAAGACAGCACCCTGTTCATCCGACTCAACGAAGAGATCGATATCGCTCTCATCGGTATCTTCCCCTTCAGCGCAACTCCCGAACAGGATGACCCGGGAAGCGGAGGCTTTGAGAGCGGAGATAACCGGGATGAGTTCCAGGAGTGTTGCGAGAATTTTAACTTCGCGGACAACAGGGTGGGAGATATCTGCCCGATAGAGAAGCGTTCTCCCCCGCTTTTCACAGAGAACGAGATCCATCTCCCGGAGCGAGGTCAGAGAGGTACTGGTCCCACCGACACTGATCGAGAGGGTTTTTGCAATCTCCCGAACATAAAAACTCTGACGGAAGTGTCGCGCCAGAAATACCAGTACTTCAAAGGATTGACGCAGAGGTATGTTCAAATATTTGAACATATGTTCATTTATATGAACAATAATATTTCAATGTTGTGGACCTCTCATTTTTCTCTCTTCACGTGAGCGGCACTCACACTACCCTCTACGATCGTTCAAGGTCCTGATGGTTCCCCGGTGATGAAAATTATCTCAGGCAGAAACACTCATCTCCGCCGTTCAAAAATCTGGACCCGTTCCCATGCCCGTTCCGCTGAATAAAGATGCAATACGCCCCGATTGAAACACGGCTGAAAAGCTAAGATCAATCCCGTCCAATAGATGATTGCCTCTGGGATGACCCCAGGGGCAGGAACGAAAAATGGCTGACTTCATCCAGACCAGCATAACCAAGACCGCTGTCAGGGAACTGGCAGCACCGATCGCCGATGTGACCGCGTTTGCAACGATTGTTGATGGCGTGATCACGAACAACCCGTGGAACTGCACCGCGTACACCTACGGGGATGTCCCCCAGGACCCGGTGGCGAAGTCCCGCGAGGCCTACACCTCCTCCATCCTCTTTGAGGACAACGAAGCAAACACCGTCGGCTCGATGACCGCCCGGTCCCTGACCGTGGCTGCCTTCAACGCCACCATCACCGAGATCCTTGCCGATG
>Ga0116171_10000144_pt1 | contig 72929 bp, 70 predicted proteins | sample AD_JPNHW2_MetaG_FD_89798 | JGI IMG/M metagenome (GOLD analysis project Ga0116171, IMG submission 89798) | Active sludge microbial communities of municipal wastewater-treating anaerobic digesters from Japan - AD_JPNHW2_MetaG | ecosystem: Engineered > Bioreactor > Anaerobic > Digestate | place...
TTACCTGCGATTTATATTCAAAGAACTTCCTTATGCAGAATCTGATGAAGATATAAAAAAGCTATTGCCTTGTTATTTAACAGCTGAAATGATTAAAATTACTGGTTAATTTGACGGTTACGTAGATGCGTTATAATTGCGTGTTTTGTATTTGTATGTTTGAGTTGATTGATCATATACATAGATGTCCTTTAATGTACATAATACAAGGTATCTGACGTCAGTTCTTAGTTTTGCAAAGTCAAAGATACCGTTGATTGGCCCATTAAGAGGTAAGGATGTATTACCAACCAGTCTGATACCTGGTCTTGACTCAAAGTAACCATCCTGGAATAATATATTAACTCCATCGGATAATACATTATCAGGGAGTTTACCGGCTGGTATATCCTTGGCTACCGAATTAAAACTAACAGGAGGTGTATCATATATCATATTATAATAGCCTTAATCTCTTCTATTGTTGTGCATTCATCAACAAGCTTGGTGATGTCACAAAGCCTGTCTTTCTCATTCTGGATTGCTTTAATATCTTCATTCTTTCTGAGTGCCTGAAGCTCTTTACCGTCAAGATCTTCAAGTAATATCTTGCGGTCTGCACGGAGTCTGCCCTTGTGTATCTCTTTTGCCTTATCTATGTTCACGGATATTGCTGTTTTATTAATAAGGTCAACCCCTCTAAATTGCCATGCGTCACGGAACTGTCTGTCCGTTGGGATACATTCATCTTCAACAATACATGCCGTATGCTTGTATTCTGTTGGTACATCTTTCTCGAATACCACTTCAATAGGTACTTCTCCAGTAGGATGTATTATTGCTATTCCTGTTTCTGTTTGATAAATTATTTTCATTGTTCCTCTTACCTGAATATTGATACACAAACTCTTGGGCTGTCCAATATACTGCTGTAAAATGTAGTAGTAATTTTAAAATATGACGTTGTTATTGTTTGGTTATAGCTTACTGCGACTACCTGTTGTGAATTGTCGGTTGAATCTCCATCCATACAAGTTCCAACAATGGCATAATTTGTGTCTGGCATTGCCTCTGTTAGATTTATACCATATAAACCTGCGGAATGATCTGTTATACTTTGCACATTGCCAGCACCTAATATCGTTGGGGCTGTTCCCGTTCCGTTAAAACAAACCCACGCCCTGCAAGCATAAACAGGTGCTGAACCACTTGCATTAAGACCGTCCCTTAGTTTCTTCGGAGTGATAATTTTAGTATCATCAGCCCCGGCCTTTGCGACTGCTTCTGTTGCTATATCTGATATAACAGATGCCGTTATAGTGGGTGTTCCACCGAACTCTGTTAAGCGCACATTGGATGTAATGCGCTCGTTACTGGTGTTATCCGTATCTGATATCGTCCTATTTATGGCAATCGTTGACGCTGTTCCGTACACTTTTATTTTATAAGTAACAAGAGTACCGGCCACAACTCCGGGACTGTCAACATATTGAATTGGCATCATAAACGGAGTAGTAGCATTATCGTTACCGTCATATATCCCGGCAGTAGTTATACCATAAAGCCTATTCCCTGCCGGGCTGGTGTTACCTATTTCAGTTTCAACCCCGCCGACTGTTCTTGTCAAAATTAAAGCCGCGTCATGGTAAACTTCACCGCCGATAAGGGCATCAAAAGCAATTTGCGAATCCACATGTTTTGTAGTTATCTGCGTAGTAAGACATGCAACTTCTACTGCGCTTGCCCTTACTGCAGCATAGGGATACGTAATTGGCGAGATGACATGATTCTGCACGACCTGGTGTAGATTTACAATCTCACTGAGTCTCGCCATTAAAGCGTCAACAGTTACATCCGCTGAGCTTATTGTGCCACCGCCTTGTGGTTGAGACGGTAATTTTACCCACATGATAGGGAGATATGATATATTTTTAGGCCGGTTATCTAATCCCGTAGGTACAACACGGGATGCGTCAAACAAATATTTGTTTGAGTTTCTTCCATAATAACCATCAGACATGCCAGAGTTACCAATTAGCGTAAATGCACCACTTGCACCGGCACCGGCAGCCATATTACCATGTAGAGTACCAGTTATATTTCTTATTGCATCACTTTGAAAACTACCGATTACATCACCTTGTATAATAAGTGATTGCTCTCCTACGGTTAAAGCAGTACCCACTGTCACGGTCTTTGCGATTATATCTACTGCCGTTACAGTTCCAACAGGGGAAAGTGTACCAAACATATCACTTGCATTTATACCAATCTTAACAGTCCGTCCTGCTTGTATTGCTTCATCAATTATATTTATATAATATTTTGGTAGAGCGATAACGGTCCCACCAGTTGCCACAGTACCAGTTGCCCGTTGTCTGCGATCTGCACAATCTGGGTCAACTCCTTTAGACATATCCATTGCCCTGAGAGCATACCCGCATAGGTTGGGAATATTCGTTAAACCTTTTGCATCCCAATATGTTTTGGCATATCCAGCTTTCCATGTAGAACCGTCACATATCTGGAAGTCATCTGATAAAGTAAGTGGATCAATCAAAGCCCATTTCACTACAAGGTTTTCAATCTCTTTCTGAATCAGATAATCTCCACCTGTAATAGCTCCAAATTTATTGGTTATATCCTGGGCATGTCGGCCCAGATATTGCTGTATGCTTTGGAGGGATGTGTTGGGATCTGATGATAGTTGTGGAATTACTGGCATTAGCTCACCGTGTATGCGTCAGTTATCGTGTCATCAAAAGCAAACAAAGCTTTAATTCTAACTCGTATGTCTGTTAACATGTAATAGCTTGTATTGTTCAATACGGTAGCATATATATATCTAAGTGTATGTGTGCCCGGTGTTAAATATGTAATATAACGTCGATGAAATCGCATAGTTTCTCCTTCGCCCCAGTAATCTGCACTATAGGTATGCATTGTAGGCCATGCAATAGATGGGAATGTAGCAGTAAGTACATCAGTGTTTGTTGAATCAATTATTTTGATACCACCTGTTTTACCTGAGCTTTGGTTAGCTGAATCCCTATTTGCCATCAGGCTAAATTCTATTAATAATAATATCCTTTTGTTTACTGTGATAGTTTTTGTCCAATCAGCACTTATCATAGATGCTGTTAGATTATAATCATAGCCCGTACTTTGATATAACTCACCGTTAAAATATCCATAAGGTATCTCATCAAAATTAATTTTACCCTGTTTTGATATTTGTACTGGGCTATTGTTTACTGCCTCGACAAAGAATAGCTCAGGGGTACCACTTACAGTTTTGGTATACACTATCCCTGATCCACTTGGGGCTGTGGGATCACCTAATAATACTGGCAGAGTTACTTTACGGTGATAACCTTCACAGTCTGCTTCAAGTGGATCAAGCTCACCGTCAAAATAATGGTCTGGACTGATCCTCTCTTCGAGGTCAACCTTAACCTTAATTATTTCATCATCACCATACCCAGCGAGTGTGTTATCTGATGGCGTGGTTATGCTCCATGCGTTAGTATGCATTAGTATATCTCCGTTTCAGTTAATGTGTTGTTAATGAGATTCGCAAATGTTAGCTTAGGGATACCATCCACAAGTTTAACAAATAATATCGTTCCTCCGTTTGGCATCTCTGCTTCCCCTGTGGTCCAGTTCATCGGATACGGCATTTTATCTGAAAGCATATCAACTGTTATAGCTTTCATTGTAAGCTTGCGGTGCGAGTCTGTTTCTGCAGTGGTTTCTGATAATATATGATCAAGCTCCCAGCGTTCTGCAAATAATGTTTTGAGTAGTCGCAGTTCAGCAAAGATGTCACTGAATTGATTAGTAGGTGCAGGGGTGGATGTAATGTATTGATCTAACATAGTACCTATTTGCTGTTTAATTTATCCCAGCATTCCTGCTCTTTGCAGTCTTTCCATCTGTTCAACGGGTCTTTACAAAATATATATCTCTCTCTTGCTCGGCATTCCTTGTCTTCATCAATGCATAGTTCAGGATGATCGGGGTTTCTAAAGTGACAATCTCTTGCCTTGAAGCATGGGTATAGTTCACCTTCCTGCATTACCGGAGGCTGGGCGCATCCAATGAAGAGCAAGAGGCATATAACTAAGATCATTATATAGTTTTGCTTAAAGTAATTGTATTTCATTTTATTTGCTCACGTTGATAGTTGCAGCAGGTTTCCAACTTAGACCCTCTTTTTTGTTGTAGCTTAGATTCTGGACTAACATAATAACTATAGCTATAACAACTGTTAGTATAATAAGTCTCTTAAATCTTTTCTTCGGATTCTTCCCAAAAAACATATCTATAATTGCTTTTATGTTTTCCATCATTTCTTTTCCTCTTCTTTACATCTTTCCATGTAACCAGACCATTTACTGAAACTTATACAAAGTTCAGCTAGCTTGTCGGTCATCTTATCAATTTTAAGTTTAATCTCTTGAATTTCTTCTTTCTGACTTTGTTTTAAATCAACAATTTCAGTATCATGTAGTTCAACTTTAGTTTCTACTGCAAAAATTTTCCTTACTATCCAAACAAAAAAACCAATAAAGAGAGCTACGATAACGGGCAGTAGTATTTGTATCCATGTCATTAAAATATTTCCTCCGCAACTTGTCGTCTATGATAGTCCTCCTGCTCAATCCTAAACTTAGCCTCACTTGCTAGCTGAAAATAATTAGAAGCATCAGAACTTGATCTCTTTAGAAACAACTCTGCACATACAGAGTAGATAATATTCCAGCATAAATATAGAGTAACATTATCAGTATAGGCATCAGTCCACACAGTAGGGGCAGGTAACAATGACCAGTAGGTTAAATCGTATGTTGCATCTGCTGTAGGTACTGCTGAGAGTTGAAAACCTGTAGCTGTTAAATCATAATCACTTAGATCAGTTTCAATTAATTCTTTAAAACCTGTAGGCCAAGTATATATATCTGTACCTGAAACAATAGAAAATGTTGTAATTACTTTTTGCCAAAAATAATTATACCCAAGTTGACAATCTCTATGTTTTTGAAAAATCAATTGTTGTATCTGTATTATTTCATGTGCAGGAGCTGGCGATGCAGGATCACCATATACAGTGCGCACAATATGGTCATATATTTCAGATAGAATCATAATTACAGTTCTATAACCTCAAAAGTATTATAAATTTCTGTTTTAAAATTTTTTGCTTTAACTGAATTGTTGCCAGAGGGTACAATTTTTTTTGTCATATGTATTTTTAACATTTTTACAAGACCTGCGGGAAGTTCAATTTCAACACCTTCATTGAATTTAAATCTATTGTGGTTATAACTAACACTGATAATTCTTTTATCTCCAACAACTCTTGATTTACTTGGATTTTTTGAGATAACTTTACATTTAATTATTTTATTTTTTGTAGCTGTAGTTTCTGCCATTGCATCATCCTCTTTAATTTATTAAGTTAGCCCACCGTATAACAGTGGGCAGTATTATTAATTGAATCTTATACTACTAACATGCAGATTGGTTCACCAAGAGCATTAAGGTCTGCATCAGCACCGATGGTAAATGTTAATTCATCTGCACCAATGGTTACCCCACCTGAACCAATATAAGCAAGTGCTCCATTAGTTTGTTTAATTCCAGAACCAGATGCCATGTCCTGAGTCCATTCAACAATACACACACCTGAAGGATTCATCAGGTTAACATATGATGCTTTAAAACCGGGTTTAACTGTTATACTTGCACCAGTTCCTGTTACTTTATTTATATATCTAAAATCACTCATCTATTTTTACCTTTTTAAATTTTGTTATTTGTTGTATGATACCCTAAAATAAATTAGGGTATCATGAAAATTAAAGAACTGCTGCGGTTTCAATAATTCCAATGAAATCTTCATTCAGAATTTCAGCGGCAAAGTCCATTTTATATCCTGTGTAACCTGTCATCTGAAGAGGTTGACCTGTTTTGTCGGGAGGAGTTATGATAGATTTAATTCCATTACTTCCAACACCACAACCAAATGCTTCTTTTCCAAATGCTATTGCTCTGTGAACATCACAAAGACCACCTGTTGATCTTTTTCCTGTGGTTGTTCCTGAACCAGCACCAGTGATTATACCACCAGAAAGTATATTTGCAGATAGAAATCTCATTCCACCAAGTGAACCAAATTCACCGATAAAACCAGCATTAGGATTAGCATATTTATACCTTGCTTCAAATCCAGTTAACTGTTTAATGGTTTTAGCCTGATAAGGAGTTACAACCATAATGTAACATGCGTCTACGGGAGTTGTTGAGGTTTTATCAACTGCTGAAACTATTTCAGTAATCGGCTGTGCGCCACCTGTTTCAAGATCAGCATACATGGAATAAATATCGTCTGCTGTTATCGCAGCTAAAACATTAACTCTGTCGGCTACATCACTTGCATAAGCAATGTTAGTTGCTGTTAAAAGTTCATCCTGTATGATTTGCTCTTGTACATCTGCGCCAAGTTTACCAATTTTTTTTGTGAATGAACCAATTAAATCAACCGGCTGTATATCAGCTATTGATGCAGCATATTCAATGTATGCACCATACTGTGCTAATGTAAGCTTAACTGTATCAATATCCACATCAATTGAAGATGGATTAGTACCATCAACAAGAGTTGATTGATTTGTAGATTCAAGATCATTAACCCTATAAAAAGTAATAGAGTCTACACCCTTAACGGTTGGTGCAAGTGCAAACTGCCTATATATAGGATTGAGACTAAATGCCCTTAAAAGGGTTTTGTGAAAAAGTGTATTGTTGTTTCCAACATTGTTTTTTGTTACTGTACTCATTTATTATTTACCTTTAATTTTTTAAATTTTTAATTTTACCACGAATTGAATTTTTCATCGAGGTATGCATCAACTGACTTACCTGTAGCACCACCTTTAATGTCATTGGCGATAACTGGTTTTGTTTTGACTTGCTGTGTGTTATTTGCTTTTGCAATTTCTGAAGCTGACGCTTTTTGGGGAGTTAAACCCTTCGCAACCTTGTAAGCAACCTTAACAAGCTCTGAGGGATCATCATATGTGCTGTATAGAGTCTGAACCAATTTTGGATCAAGATTTTTTATTACATCGTCATAATCCGGTGCTTGTGTTCTTAGAATGGACTCATGCTGTTCAATGAGTGTCTGTTTTTGTGCTTGTGATAAATGCTGATAATTCTGTGTCTGTTTATGTTCTATTGTCTGTAATACTTTTTTTAAATCTTTTCCAGTTAATAAATCATCATCAAGTATTTCATCCAGAATATTTTTTTCTGTCTCATTTATCTGTTGCTGTTGCGGTTGACTTCTTCCTAAAAGTTCCATCAACTTTCTGTTAGTATCTGCTAACTCCTTGTTTCTTTCATTAACTTCACTAAATCTGTCATAAGGTATAGTTTGTTCGCTCTGCGTGGTGTCCTGTATGTCACCCTGTACTTCTGATTGATTTTCAAAGTCTTGCTCTACCACTGATTCATCAGTAGTTTCCATTATATCATCTGATGTTGACGAGTCATCCATTACGTCATAATTTTCAGTTTCAAACATTCGTTTTCACCCTGTTATATTGTATTTTTAATTATTTGCTATTTTTAATTTTGGCTTGAAATCTTCTAAACTTTTGGTTGGTTCTTCATCTTGTATTGGGAGTTCAAGAGGTGCTGATGGTTTGGGATCATTGTTAGACCATCCAGCTTTGTTACGCATTCTCAAGGCATATGTGCTTGAGTTATAATCTTTACGGAGACACATTTTCTTGGAAAAATCTTCCCACCATGCAAGGGATACCTCTGAGCAATACCCAAACCATTCTGCATAATCTAATATGTTATTTTGTAATGACTCATGTTTACGTCTTGTTAATGCAATATTGGTATACATTGTTGTGTCACTTGCACCATCGGATGCAAGATCATAGATTATTTTTTTCCAATCAGAGGGAAGGTCTTCAAATCTTTGTGCAATTTTTTGAGGCATTTTTCTTTTTAATTCTAAATCATCATTTATATTTTCATTTTCATTTTTCATATCACACCTTATTGTTTTGGTAACTGTGCCATCAAGTTAGCTTGTTGCATTTGCACCTGTTGTTCCTGGGCTTGTTTTAATTGTGTTGCGAGTTTGGCTTTAACTTCAGGGGTAAGGTAGGGATTATTTTCGGTCAGCATCGCTTGAATAGTAGGATCACCATATTGTGCCTGTTGTACGAGTGTATCATATGCAGCCATCTGATGTGTTATTGATTTAGCTGTTTCATCCACTACAATGTTAAATTTAAAATCATCACGAAGCATCGAGTATATTTCAGGTGTGATTTCTACTGCTGGATCGGTACCTACAATACGTTGCATCTTCTGGATTGAGTAATTTTCAACTATGAGTTTAAGGACAAATAAGCCGAGCTTCTTGAGTGCATAGTTAAGATGTGAGTTTATCTCAGCCACACTTGTTAATCCAACTGACTGTACTAGAGATATAGCTTTTGCTGATTCAAGATTACTGGGTGCTCCTGTTACTTCAGGTGCCAGTCCAACTAAGTTGGCATCACCACCTAGCAACTGTTCAAGTTGTACTTCACCGACCGGTAGCCCTTGTTGTGAGATTAATTCAGGTCTGTTTGTTCCCCTGCGATATGGCAATGATCCAATTTTTCCACCCAGTTGCTTGAGTTTATTATTGTCAGCAAGTGAACCTTCTTCATAAGTCCAAGTTGATATAGGTGTTTTTAATGTTACTGCCATCATTGCAGATCGTCGTGCATTTTTTTCGCGTTGAATGTCTTTTAATGGTCGTATGAAACTAATTAATTTAAATTCCCACTCATCAAGTGCATCTTGATAATAACCAACAAACGGGATGAATGGATAATCAGAGCCAGTGCAGTATACAGCATCCTGTAATAGTATCTCTCCTGCGACAGTTGCTACTTTGATTACCGGAGCAGTGCGAGTTTCTTTGGTGAGGTGAGGATTGGTGGTGAGATAGTATGTTAATGTATCATCATCACCTGACCATACCTCAGCATCTGATGGGTCATCTTGATTAACAATCCAGGTCTGTGTTTCATAATCCCTGTACCAGTATTCCTTGATGACAACCTTATTCTTACGCTTGCGTTTATTTGATGTTTCTTCTCGATACAATGTGTCTGATGTATCTTTTAATCCTTCAATTTCATTTGCTTGATCTGGGAATGCTTCCTTTAGATCCCTTTTGTTTGTTTGTTTGTATCTGATAATATAGTCACAATCGGTAAGTCCAAGAAGGTCACGAGTAAGAGGGTCGGGATAGATATTAAGAGGTGACTCTGAGGATATTTTGATATTTCCATTATTATCAATATAGATAAATGTCCAACCTAAACTAGCAGCTACCTGATTCTTGTAAGCCTGACCAACAAATATCTGCGAGTCTGACGTATCAAGAGTCCATTTTAATAATCGAGTTGATATAGATGACATAGTATTGTCATTATACTCAACCGGATAACATTTAAGATCAGTTAATGTTCCCTCTCTTCTGCCAACTAAAGTATCAACTTGCTTTTTAATCCAATTGATCGTTATGCTGACGTTATGTGTAGATTTTACCTTGTTGATATCATCTGAGTTCCATTGATCACCAGCATAAAAACGTAAATCATCTTCCATCTCATCATAGAGATCTGCAAAAATTTCTTCACATTCTGAAGATGCTTCTTTAATCTCGCTTAATATATCTCTTTCTTTTGTTTCCATCTATTCTCGTTATATTGGATTTACCATGTTTCACAAAAATCACTCATCCAACTACCTGAATGATTATTGATTATGAGTGGATTATATTCTTTAATTATTGTTTTTTTCTTTTCATCATCTTTGGGAAGAGGAACTGTAATTGGCACTTGTGTTATCATACTCATTGCATCGAGCATGTCATCATGCGCTCTGTTATTTGGATATTTCGAGTATTCTTCTTGTATGAATTCTTCGATTAGATCTCGATCTTGAAAGTATAGATGTTCAGGAATTAAAAATTCTGATTTTCTAAACATCCCACCAAGTCCATCTTTAATCCTGCGGTGCTTGCTCCCTGCGATATTAGATGAATATTTATCTATATGGATGAAGTATCCTTTAGTCCTCATCTCACGATCAAACACCTCAATGTCTGATTGCATAGCCTGTTGCTCATAATATATTGCATCTGGTCTATATCTTTTGTGCAGTTCAATTAATGTTTCAAATCGCTCATATACATCGAGCTTATCCCTGATCATATCAACCAAAAAGAATTGCTTATCGGAACTAACTGCTATAACAACAAAAACAGAAAAGTCTGATCTTTTTGATTTACTACCTGCTGGGTCACATAACATATAGTAGTTTACATTAGAGGGGATTGAATCATAATATCTGATCCAATCAATGCTTAAAGCTGATCCACCACCTAATGTAGGATTTTGTAGCATCTGGGCTGCGTATTTATCATCACCATAGTTTGTTCTTTCATCATCCAGTTGTTCCCTCGTGAGGTAAACGGGAATGGAATCAAATTGAGCTATACCTTCTGCTGTTACTTCTGCTGGTATTATTATGTGGTGATATCTCTGATCTTCAATTATTGACTTAGATAAGTCTTGTACATCATATCGAGTTGTAACAACCCTTGTTATGCTTCCAGATATTTTATCTTTTATTCCGGTTAGCATCTTGAATCCATCATCAACCTTGCGTATGCTATCAACTGTTGCAACATTATCAAGTGTAACAGGATCATCAACTAACAATCGTTTAAAGTGCGTCCCTGTTGGAATCCCCTCAACAAATCCATATCCTGCCCAACTTGGGTCACTACTATTCAGCGACCGCTTAACAAATAACCCATCATATTCATTCCATTTTTCAGTGCGTTTTGCTCTAAAGTCATCGGAGGTATAAAAAATATCAGGATAGATTAATCCAAGCTTTGGGCAGTTTTCAGCGGTTCTTTTAACGCCCCTGAGTTGCTTAATTGCCATTTGTCTTTCATAAGAGAGAATAACATTTGTTATATTAGGGTCTTTGCTCACTTCCCAGAGGCTTAAAGCTATGGTGAGAAAAGTTGATTTCCAACAACCACGACCAGCAGCAAGATAAAGGTATGGATCGTTTACATGTTCTTGTAGGCGGTATGCTAAAGCAATTAGATATGGATGTGAAATTGGCAACTCAAGTATGTAGTAAGCAAAAAACCAAAAATCTGTATCTGCTGTATTTCTGACAAAATTAATATATTGATCTTTACTTTTTTTATTTTTTAAACTTTTTATATGAGTAAAAAGATCTGCATAGTCATACTTGTGTTGCTCTGCTGTTATGTGTATTCCCAGATTAACAAGATCTGGGTGTACTAAATTATTATATTTTTCTAAATTAAATTCAATTGTCATATATTATATTTGAAAATCCCTACCCAGCGGAGGTGTACTGGGTAGGGTAATGGGAGGTTTAATAACTAAAAAACTTGTCTATAAAAGATATATACAATTATATGCGGTGTTATGTGACAAGTGACTAAATGGGGGAATCATGGTTCTTTTTAATTCTGCAATAGATCTGTCTCACATTGTCGAGAGATAAACCCATTTTTAGGGAAATCTCTTTGTTGTTATAACCATCTTTTTTAAATAAGACAATTTGTTTTTCAACATCTGAAAGTTGTTCCAGAAATTTATCAAAAATTATTTTGTCTAAAATTTGATTATCATTAAAATCAATTTGAGATTCTTTCAAGCTCTCTTCATCTTTCGTTTTCTTTTTTAAATTAATTATACAGTGCTTAATAACTCTATCGATCCAGGTTTTAATATCAGATTTGTTTAAATCAAATTGATCCCGATCAAGTCCATCTATAATTTTTACAAAACAATCTTGTATTGCATCTTCTCTATCTTCCTTTTTTGTAATTTTATATAAATTACAATATTTTTTTCCGGTTATATTTATGTAGTTATAATAAGTTGTTATTATCTTATTTCTTTCAGATAAACTAGACATAAAGTTTACCTTCAAAAAAAGTTTTCCCATTTTCAAAAATTATAGGAACATAAAAAAATTGCTTACCATCTTTTCTACAGTAAAACATACCGGCAGAGTTTGACCAATTGCTTAGATACTGTCCTGACTTGATATATCTAGGTGCTACAGCTAAGTTGTACAGTGTACCAATCTGGATGCAATAGTAGTATTCACCAAATTTTCTATGCACTTCCATACCTGTTGTATGTGAATGACCTCTAACAATTGTTATATTATTTTCTTTAACAAGATCACGGGCTTTGTTAATTATATTTTTTTGATTTCCTATACCATCCCCATCGCCGTGTATAAATAAGATCTTATTCCTGCCCCAAATAAATTCATCCTGCAAAGTCCAACCTGATTCCTTTAACTTGAATAGGTTTTCCTGATCAAGTGCATCAAGGTCTTCCATCCAGTGTTCCTTAGATTTTAATTTGTTCCATCGTGAGGTAAAGTGGTTGCATCTAAGTAGTATCTTAGTGCTGTTAGGTGAGATTTTTTTGATTTGTGATCTGAAAGCATGATCTGCATCAAGCTCTGCCTGTAGTCCAATTAGTTGATCATGATGTTTGTCATAGGTTGATATACAATCTGCATCAAGTCCATCACCTAAATCGATAATGTATTTAAGATTTTTTGTAGAGTTTTTTATAATCTGCAAAAGAAGTGTGTCTATCTGCTTGTCATTAGACAAGGCATGTCGATCACCAAACACCAGCATCTTGTAATAATAATCATCATTCATTGTTTTTTACCATTTATTATCTTCTACTTATATAATAAAGTTTTTATGTAAAAATTTCACAATGAGATTATGTATCTGTGTTATACGTGGGGCTGACAAGTGCATCGCTCGAGCACATTCTATTTTATTAAATCCCTGTAATCGCAGATTGATATAGGTCACATATTGGCTGTTATATGTTTGACTGATTAATTGTATAACATCTTCAGTCGATATTTTTTCGATAATTGCATCTTCAAAACAATCATCACAGGAATAAATATCAAACAATTCGATTTCCATATTGTTGAGTATGTGCTTATTTTTTTTGCTTTTCAGCGCATTTGAAACTCCCCACTTGATCATGTTGTTTAATAATTTTTCCGCATAATCAATGTTATCTGGTAAACCGTCTAATTGATCGATAATAAATATAAAAACATCCTGCTTGAGATCATCCTTTGTGTGTTGGTCAATGTTAAACCTGTTGATTTTGTTTATAATTTTTGTATTGAGTTGATTATAATTATCAGCGATAATTTTATTGCGTTTTTTAAGATTCATAATAAATACCTCTTTAAGTTTGGTATTTATTAGTAGATGATGGAAAATTAGATTAATTTGGTGGGTATGAAAAGGGGAGCATTGCACTCCCTCATTATTTTTCCTTATTTATTTTTTTTCTATCGTTGTGCAATTGCTAATGGTGATCTGCGTCTAACTATTGTTTGTTGTTGGGCAATTACGAGTTGTTGCTCCTGATCTTTTTTGATTAATTTTGAAATGAAGTCTAATCCTTTTTGAAATGCTACACATTGAGTGTTAAGGAACGTAACTCCCGATTCATTTGTGTAAGCCGTTTCTATAAGTTTGAAGTAACCGGCATCAACATATTTTTGGTATGGTTTATTTTTTTCATCAAGTACATGACTATTTTTCAAAAACCTGAAAAGGTCATTTCTACCCATCCCAAGATTTAGGATTTTAGATACATCACCCATCGGAAAAGTTGAGGTGCTGTTCATGGCTTGATCATAGAGTTCTATTTTTGGCTGTGCTTCTTGCAACTCAATTTTTAAAGAGTCAACTCTATCCATTAACTTTTTATATCCGATGAGAATTAACTCATCGTCATTTTTGGGTGCAATTACATAACTCCCTGTTTTACGGATTGATGGAATAACTTCGGATGTTATCCACTTTTTAAACTTTTTGGCTTCTGGCTTTCTTGACTGTAATATTAAAGCATACAAACCAGATTCATTGATTATATTACTTTTTTGATTTCTACCTATAGAATCGATGATGTCAGTTAAACCTACATCATCACTATCTATTCTCTGTATAGCATCCCGTGAATTAGATATCTCAAGAATATCACATATGTCCTTAGCAACCCACCAAGGCTCATTATCGATAGTTACTGTTCTCACGTCTTTTGCTTCATAATTGAAAATTTGTAATTCATTCATAATTTTTTACCCCATTATTTTAATTTTTTCAATGCTCAAAGATATCTTTGAGGTATTAATTATCTTCCCTCTCGTTCGATAGTTCTATCGAGCGAGCAATAATCTTGCCTTTTAATAAATCATCTGTCCCATAAGTCCAATAATGCATTAGCGCTTGATACGCTTCAAACGCTACATCAGCACCTCTGATTTCTTCAAGTATGTGATACACGACGTTAATTGCATCAATGTATTGCTGACTGTTGTTTTTTTGTTCCATTTTTATTACCTCATTATTAAGTTGTTATTTCATTAGTAATTTGATTTTGAAAAATTAAATTTTCTAAAATATTAAAAGGTGTATTAAAAAGTCCCAGGAGCTTGCTGTATTGCTGAGATTGAACAAGATCATACTTATATGCAAACACTTGCTCCCTTAATTTTGCATCCATAATGTTTGCAATTTCGTCTGCAAATTGAACAGGGGCTATTATAGCATCATGTATTGATAGTGATAGAATGTTATTATCAACACAATACTCAAGCACGTCGAGCATGGTGCTAGCTTCTATGTTTTGAGTTATTTTTGCAAAGTCAGTGAAGAAATATTTGCGCAAAAGTGGGGCAGTGCTTGAGATAATATCTATTATGCTATTTTCATCCAAAGGAATAAAAATAATATCAGGATTTTGCTCCCTGAAATATTTGTAAACTTGCCCTTGATTGCGCTTGGTGAAATTAATACTGCAATCATTGTAGTAGACATTGTTAGTGAGCAATTGCATCCTGACGGCTTTTTTCCCTTCTGCTTCAGAGGTGGATGCTATAAGTCTGTTGATACTTTCTTTCACAATTTTTCTGTAAAATCTCAGGGATTTTTCGATGATAAAATCACAATCATGAGTACGTATATTAAGTTGATCATCTATAATCTGGCGCTTGATAAGTAAATCAATTGCAACATCTGCATATATATCATTGCCGCAATTGTATTTACTTTTAAATTTTTCTCCTGTCTCGATCATATAGATCAAGTTTGATGTAAACGCCTGAAAATCAATCTCTGCATAATTAGCACCATACATTGCTTGTCGTTCTTCTTTTTGAATCTGGTGCAATGATGAATAGCATCGACCATATTCATTGCGGGTGTTTCCAAAAATTTGCTGATATTGGAATTTGCCAAGTCCATTTTTAATCAAAAAATTATTGTACTTAGTTAATCTTTTATCTGCTGTTATGGGTATCTTCTTTTCTTGTGTTAACTTAATGTCAGATATGCCCAAGCGGTGCATAAGGTTAGGCTTATAGTTTTTATCCATCAGTTTGCAGAGTCTTTTTTCATCTTTAGTGGTTTTAAATTTTTTTGCTTTTAATTTTTTGATTTCGATTTTTCTATTTCGATCACGTCTCTTAAAATATTTGGTGAGTGCATTAGATTGAGTTATCACAGCTTCATCTTTAGAATATTCTGGAAATAGCATTGAAATTGATTGTAAGTTGTTGATCATATCATCATTTTTTTTAATGATTGCACTCAGATTCAGTGTTGCTGTGCTGGTTAACTTTTGACAATCTCCCCATCTCCACATATACCCCGGCGACAACTCGACATTGATTAATTTCTCTTTCATCAATATCTTTTGGGCAAGTTGCACAGACTTAAAAGTTACATATTGCTTATTGGGATTTTGGGATGAGCTGTAAAATGATTTCCCCTGGGGAATGAGCATGTAATTATATACATCATCTTTTTGTCTTGCGCTCAAATTAAGTATGAGATTAAAAAGAGTATGATGTACCTTCATTTGCAAATCGTGGATCTTGCGAGTTTCAAATAGATCGTTGTGCTGCTTAATGAGATTGATACAGTATTGATTCAATTCTTGATTAGAATCTAGATCATATAGCTTTAATTTATACATATAATAATAACCTCCATTATTTATTAGTAAGAGGAGAAAAAATAACTTATTTTTTGATTTGATTTTTGGTGAAATAAGTAAACAAAATAGATTATAATGTATATATATAAAGCTTTATAATGGTGTGTTGACTGTTAAAATTGAATTTTTTCGTGATATTTTTGAATTTTTTGGAGATTTTAACTGAATTTTGACAAAAATGGTATTTAAGAAATTTCTTAACAACTTTGATGACTGGTATAATTTAAGCTTTTTCATTTCTCTTTTCTTTCTTTAAAATTATTTTTAATCTTATCTCTTAATCTTTTCTTCTATTAATCTATATAAAGAGAATTATATTTAATCTCTCTCTCTACTTTATACAGTACTTATTCGCTGTCAATGGCTGAAAATTTATTTCCTGCTTTAAACTATAAGATATTTTTAAATTATTTTAAGGAAGGAATAACAGTTAATTCAATAATGAAAAGTGACTGGGGTAATTTAATCTCTTTGATTTCTCTTTTCTTTTTCTTAATTTAATTTTATCCTTTATATATCTTTTATTATTAATTTCTTCTTTATCTTTCTTCTAATAATATAAAAAAAATCATTTTTAATTTCTCTCTCTATTACATACAGTACTTATTCAAAAAACTTGCTTATCACTTTTTATTTTTTAATTTTTTAGGATAAATTATTTATATTATAAATAATAAATATTACTTAATTTTTGAAAAACGAAACTTAGGAAGGAGGCCAAGAGCCAATCAATTATATGAGGTTTTTTGCATGGCATCAGATTCAAGATTTATCAATTCAAAAGAGTTATCAACAATTATTGGCCTACCAGTTACAGCAATACAAAGACTAGTTCGAGAAAAAAGAATTCCAGCCTACCAAATTGATAAAAAACAATACCTTTTTGATATTGATGAAGTTTGTAAGGTTATCAAAAATCGAAAGGTAAATTAATTGACAATGATTATATGTTATTATAAGGTATTGTTAATTGCAAGGAACTCAACTTTTCCTAAAGGAGGGAGAAGATGAGTTTTAAATTAAACAAGAATCAATATCATCTCGAAAAAGGTTTTACCAGATTTGATTTCTATTTTAAGTATAAAGGAATTCAAAATCGAAAAACTGAGGTATGCCATAAATCTGCTGTAGAGGCAATTTATAGAGAATGGCAAAGCAAGATTCTTGATTCTGGTAGTATAATAAAAGAAGTAATGCTCTTTGAAATCCTGGATGAATATTTAAAGTATGTTGATTCAATGTATTCGGGGAGAATGATCGGGTATACACATAATATAATTAACTACTTTAAAAAATGTTTTGCTAATGTTGATCTATCATCTTTTAAACGCTCTCATGTTCAGGATTATATTGCATGGAGAAGAGGACAGTCTAAGCAAAGAGGAGGTAACTTAGTATCTGATAGATCAATCAATAGGGAAATTGCTGAACTTTCTAAATTCTTTACATGGTGTATCGAAAGGGAGATCTATCAAAAAGTTAATCCATGCTTTAAACAAAAATTGAAAGTAGATATACAGCGAGAAGTGTATTTAACTTCAGAGCAGATTGAAGAGTTAATGGATGTAGCTAAGGAAGAAGGTGAACTTATTTTTACAGCGGTTCTTATTGCTTTATCAACTGGATTTAGAAGAGGTGAGGTTTATGGTCTTGAATGGAAAGATATAGATTTTAAACACTCAAGAATATTTCTTAGAGCCAGTACTACCAAGAATAATAAGAGTCGGATAGTTGCAGTGCCAGATTATTTGATTCAGTATCTTAAAGAAGAAATGGGAAAAGCTGTTGATAAGAATGGAAGTATTTTTCAGGAGTGGGATTCTGTTGAATGGTTAAGAAACTCTTTTGAGAGAGTGAGAAGTAGATTATCTTTTAATCCACTTCCCAATGGTTCCAATTTGCACTTTCATGATCTAAGGCATGTTTATGCTCAGTGTCTCCGAGATATGGGGATAGCATTGCAGGATATACAGGCATTTCTTGGACATAGTTCTGTTTCAGTTACTGAGAAGTTCTATGCTCAAGCAGGAGGCAAAGATGCAAAAGAAAAAGTTGAAGGACTTGTTAATGTTATTCCCATGCATAAATATAAAGCATCTTAATGACTGTGCAAAAATCGTGCAATTTGGATTATATCATATAACGCTTGTTTGCTGAATGTCTGTAACTCCTGATTAAATCAGGGCTTTATGAGCCAACAGGCGGAATCGAACCGCCGACCTGCTCATTACGAGTGAGCTGCTCTACCAACTGAGCCATGTTGGCCATGACCGTTACTTTTTATTCACGTATCCCTTTGCTGTCAAGAAAAATGTTTGTTAATCCCGGGACACTATAAAGCTGGATTTTGCGCTGGACAAAAAATATGTTTTATACAGACTGCTTCAAGGCTATAATACGGATTATGAGGTGTTTATGAAACTATTTTTCAGGTCGCTGATTTTAAGTTTAACAGTTATTCTTTCAGGTCAGGTCCTGGCATATGCCGGTGTAACTGATGATGCCGGGTTTGTTCCCGATAATACTGATTTTGCGGTTTACATTAATTATGATGAAGTATTCAAGTACATGAAATCGGGCGGGATAAGCCCTGATGACTATGTTTTAATGTTCGGCGACAAGGAGGCGGAGCAGGTTGATGAGGCGCTGAAACGTTTTAACCTTAAGCTCTCGGATGTAAAAGAGGTTTTTTTATCTATTTGCCTCACCGAGGTTGCCAATCAGAAATTTAATTTTATTGTAATGATCAATACCGGCGGAAAGGGTGATATTCCCGGGGAATTTAAAACAGGGGCACTTCAGACCGAATATGGTACAATCTTTAACATTCCGGACAGCGGTAATGTGCAGGTCTGTTACCTTAAAACCGACCAGTATTTTATAATCGGCGAAAAAGAGACCCTTATTTCATTCCTGAAAAAGAAAGCACTTAAAACAAAAAGCACCAGGGACTTCCATGCGGGCTTCGTAAAGGGCTGCAAGGGCAGGATCATCTATGGCAACCTGGTCGCTTCAGAGGTTGTTAAGCAGGTAATCGAGACTGCAGTTGCCGCAGGTGCAGGTGCGAATATTGATATACTGCAGTCCAATCCTTTTATCAAGTCGCTCATGGCTGTCAAGTCTGCTGATTTTGCAGTTGAGGGAAAAGATGGTTTTACATATACAGTGGGCATGTACGGGGTTTCAGGCGAAGATGCTGAACGGCTTGTCATGGTGAGCCATTTCGGTATCGTCAGTTCAAGTTTCCTTTTCACTTTTGTTGACATGCTTATGGCCAGGACCGGGTCAACGGGCAGCCAGAACATCTCGCCGGAAACCCAGGTCATCAACGCAGTGTTCGGCGACAGGGAAAACATAAAGATGTTCCAGCAGATACTTGGCAGGGCGAAGGTCAGGAAAACATCTGACAGCGTGATCGTTACATTAAGTGTGACTAAAGAGGAATCTGACAAGTCCCTTGCCGGAGTCAAAACGCTGATAGAGAAAAACAAACTGGCAAGGTTAGAGCGGATGGAGAGCGGGAAAATCTCAGTTCTTACCGGGGCCATAATCAATAATGATAATGCCGCGGCAGAGAAAGCCCTTGCCGGAATAAAAAATGTCAACATAAAGGACATTAACGGCGATTACCCGCTCGGCATAGCTGCAATGTACGGCAACATGAAAATTCTTAAGGCGCTTGTTTCCAGGGGCGCCAAAATCGAAAGCCCGTCATCAAACGGCAACACCGCGCTTCACCTTGCTGTTTCAGCCGGTATGCTTGATGCTGCGGTATACCTGGTTGAAAAGGGTGCTGATGTAAACGCGCGGAATGATGAAGGGATGACACCTCTTTATATAAATGCATCACAGGGTGAAGTAAAGATAACCCAGATGCTTCTCAGGCGCGGGGCGCAGGTCAATGCTGTTGCGGGTGACGGTTATGCGCCAATCCACAGGGCTGCGGAATCGGGGAACCTTGAGGTAATAAAGGTGCTGGTGCAGTACAAGGCGGATATTGAGCTTGTAAGCAGCTACCAGGAACGCGCTATTGATATCGCATCGCGCAACGGTTTTGAGGATATTGTGAATTATTTCAAGACAACATTTAAGCAGGCTCCTGTTGAACGTGCATACGACAACGAGGAATATAACGATGATAATTCCGGTAGCGAAGGGGAATACGAGGGGAACTGATTCCCCGTAACCGGTCCGGTTCAGGCATGGCGATGTTTGTTAAGCCTCGCCTGGTTCGGGCAAAACTCTTCTGCTGAAAGCAGCATCAGGAAAATCAAAGTTCCATGAACGGCACTTTAAGAACAAGCCCGTATACATTCTCCTTTGTTTCAATACAGTATGAATACCGCAGCCCTGCTTCGAAAAGCAGGTATGGATTTGAAAAAAGATTCTGTACCGATGTCAGTTCACATCCAACCGAAGAATAATCCATTGACAGGTCACCCGTAGTCCCCCTGGCGTAATCGAAGTATACAGCGCCGTTAAGTCTTTTAAAATAGAGAAGTTTAAAAAGAAAGAACGAATACCCGGTTAATGATTTAAACGATTCATCAGGCGAAAATGAAAAGTCTGCTATGGGGAACGCGTAGTCAACGCTGCCGCCGATATATTTTTCATGGGTTACGGCCTCGTAACCACGGGTGAACAGTACCTGCTGTGTGAAAACATAGTCATCAGGATCATTGAGCACATAGGCCCCGGCAAATTTAAAGCCATGGGTGCTGAATACTGAAGGCATGAAGAGCGTTATATCCATGGATTTCATGTTTCCTGAATAATCAGACTCCCATGGCGTATGCCAGTAAGAGAGGTTTATTATCTCTCCCCATCGCGGCAGTATGGCATTCCGGGCACCGGTGATTGTATGCCGGAATGTCATGTAGTATGCGGCGTATTTAAGCAGGCCGTTATTTTTCATGCCGCTGTAGATCGTGTAGACCGGAGGATCGACCTCTGACACGTCGACCAGTCCGCTTTTTGCACCAAGGGTAAAAAGCGTGCTGTGTATTCCGCGTGAAAAATTAAAGGGCAGGCTTATGTCTGCGGCTGCATTCTTTTCCATCCATGTGATGTATTTGATGCCATTATACCGGTTTTTTTTATCCTCGATATACTGCGTCCTCTTTCCGTAACTTCCATTGAGGCTGAATACAGGGTAGAGCCCGGAGTATACCAGTGAGCCTGCAGCTGTATGCGTCTTTTCATTGAAATTATATATATACCCGGCTCCTGCCTGCAGGGTGTGAAGTACATCCTGTGTGTATATGTTGAATGAAAAGTCGTAGTTGCTGAAATCGAAATATGGTATCCACCCGGGAATGGTCATTCCGTGAAGCAGTGTCCGGTATTCATTCACCTCGTATTCATTTTCAGGCAGATCGTCAGGCACCCTGCCGTCAGGGCCAAGCTCCTGGCTGGCGATTGTTTCCACGTAAGGGTCCCGCGGCTTTTTAAGTTTTTCGAAAGGTGTCCAGTCCGCGGGATTTATTTTTATGGATACTGACTTGTAGCCTGTCAGTGTGTATTCATCGTAGAGAAGCGTGTTATCCTTCTGTGAAATAGAGGGGAAGTACGCGCCCAGCATTACAGATGTGACCTGGAACTTCTTTTTTGTATTAAGGTCAACCGCGTATATATTGTCGATTCCCGTATAGTCTGAAACATAGAATAAATATTTACCATGAAATACCGGGGACCTGAAATTTTCAAGATAGGTCTGTTCGGTCACCCTCTCTTTTTCCCCTGTTGCCGGGTCGATTATGACCAGGGAATTTCCCTCTTTATCCTGTGAACAGAGTGCGATTTTTCCATCACCGGATATTGCAGGATCAAAGACGTGGCCTGCTCCCGCCAGTTCAAGTTTTTTTACGGCTTTCATCGTGTCTGTGCTGAATATGCTTAAGGAATAACCGTTTTCAGCCGCGTATTCTATTCCTGCCGCGGTCAGCCCGTCGCCTGATATTACAGCCGCGATAAATTTCCCGTCATCTGTGAGATCAAAAGTTTCATCAGACTTCAGGTTGTAGAGTTTTAAATCTGAATATGACCTGTATCCCCATCGCGGGTCAGGGACTGTTTCCCTCCAGAGCATAAAGTCTCCACCTGCCGAGAGTCCGCGTTCGTGGTGATACAGCGGTGTAAGCGCGTCATAGGGCATCATGCGTATTTCGTCTGTTCCGTCGGGATTGATTTTAACAAGTGAGAATTTCCTGTCCCCTGCATACCTGAGCGCGTATGTATCATCCTGAATTTTAAACGGGAAAACAAAACTTTCCCAGGCATCTTTGCGCCCGGAGAACAGTTTTTCTGATTCAGTAAATTTAATACCTGAAAGGTTATTCTTCCAGTATTCCCTGTATTCATCCAGGGCTGCATTGTAGATTTCGTGCAGATCCTGCCCGGTAGCCAGCTCAAGGGCATTGTCGAAGGAGGGGTAGAGGCATGAACGGTCTGTATATTCGAGCACATTGTCCCATGTCTTCCTGCTGTAATGTCTTTTCACGTATGAAGTAATAATGTAGCCCAGGCTGTACGGGCTGGGTTGCGGATACATGTCATTGTATGTTCCAAGGTATGCGCGGTAGTAGGAGTACCTTTTATCCGAGAGTTCAACTGCCCTGTACCACATCGGGAATGATGCGATTCTGCCCCGGCCTCCGTTTGTCAGTGCGGTCTCCATCACCACTGCATCGCCTTCGAGGTACCATTGGGGAATAAAAAGACCCTCGTATACCGCGGTTCCGTAGTTTCCTAGTATAACATACCATGTATACTTGGCGCCCCCTTCCTGCAGCCTGTTTCTTTGAACCATGTGGCGGCCCTCGTGGATGGCAAGGCCTGTAAACCAGTCAATAGAATCAAATGATGAAGGTGTGGTAAACCAGTGAGAATAGAATGGGGCTGATGAGACAAATCCGTTTGCCTCTGAATAGTCATCTATTATTACAATCGGAATGTAACCGGGTTCAGTGCTCATTCCCGCATAGTTATATTTTTCATAATATACCATGAGGTTGGCGGTCCGCTGTGCGGTTTTTTCAAGACGTTCAGGGAATATTATCCTGTAATGTCCGGCGTCAATGTATTTCCAGCCTTTGAAAGGGGGATTCTGCTGCGCCTGTAAAGATACTGCGGTGAATAGTATTGAAAAAGCAATGGCGGCCCTGATGAATATTTTCATGGATAAATGTTCCCCGGTTATGATGTAGAGTTTTTGAAAGTGATTTATACTGAAGTCAATAAGTATTTTTATAAACCGGTTTAAGAATGAACAAAATTAAAAGGCGTATTTGCCGCAGAACTTTTTTAATTATTTTCTGTCAGGGGAGTTGTTCTGTCGGGATATTCATCAGGACCAGGCCCAGTATTATGCTCGTAACTGATACCAGGAAGATAAGCACAATTATTGTTCTGGAGAAAACATTCCGCATCCTGTTTTCAATGTGTTTCCTGAATACTGAATGAATTAAAAAATGAAACACGCCGAAACCTGAAACAAACCAGTAGATCAACCCGAACCTGGATTCCATGAGCCAGAATACCGATACAAAGAGCGGGATATGCAGTTCGGTAAAAAACCTGTAAGCGGTTTCATCGCTTACCCGGTCCGACAGAATCATCATGCGCCATTCCCGTTTCCGTACCGCGTCCAGTTCATGCGCGTAGAGCAGGCTTATATTCAGCCAGAGAAGTATTTTGAGAATCATAAGTTCCTCCTGAACTGCGGGTGTCCGGTTACTTTATCATCCAGGCTTTTCAGTTCTTCACCTGCAGGCCCCGTTGTGAATCTTGAACTGCTGCGCGTGTATTTTTCAAGCCAGTCGTTTCCAAGCAGCTCTATTCCGCAGGTGCCGTTTTCGATTGAAGTAATTGCCGATGTGGTTTCTGTTTTTGGACCTGTACCGGGCCCTTTGCCTGTAAAAAATCCTGCCGCAAGAAGTGAGGCGCGTACCGAAGTTGAGGTTGAGTATGTGAAAAGCCTTGCCGTTCGGCCGGCGCAGTATTTGTGTATGCCGGAGAAAGTTTCAAAACTCCAGAGAGGGCTGCCGGTGTTTAGAGAAAACGGGTCATAGTATATACAGTCAGGCTGTTCTGCCAGGTCCATGGTCGCCGGGAAATCGCCGGGTAGAAGTTTCCATTCAACCGGGTATTTGCTTGAGGTCCAGGTTCCGGACTGAAGGATCGAGCCGGGTGCCGCATGGTGTACGTGCCTGAAGAGTGGTGGATTCTTTACGGCGAGCCTCAGGGGGTCGAGGTCATTTTCGAAACTGTAGATTACCAGCTTCCTGAGCTGTAATCCTGAAGCGCAGAGTTTTTCATATTCAGCAATGGCTGCCATAACGTTGGATGCCGCACCCATCCCCACGTCCCATATTACAAAGCTTTCGCCTGTTGTTCCAGCTGCTGTTTCGCTGAATCCTGTCTGCTGTGCGTAAAGTACCCGTGACTCCTCGATCGGGTCAGAAACTGAATGCATCACCTCGCCCGTGCTTTTCTGGCGAATGCTGTGGAACCCCCCCTGCTGCTGAATTATTTCATAATTTCCAAGTTCAAGGCTTGAAGGTTTAACTTTTCTTTTAGGGAGAGTCACCGGATTGTCTACGTCATCAAGGTCAAGGAGCAGGCGCTGTTCATTGTAGAATGACAGGAATGTGCCCGCGAGTATCCGCTTGCGCATGGTGTCCATGAGGTTTTTGTAGAAGGTCAGGTTGTGCAGGCCGATAAGGTTTGCCCCGTAGTATTCGTTTGACTTTACAAGGTGGTGCAGGTAGGCACGGCTGTACCGTCTGCATGCGGGGCATTTGCAGTTTTCATCAAGCGGCCTTTCGCTGAACTTATGGATCCCCCGCCGCATTTCGATCCTGCCGTGCGATGTATAGGCAACACCCTGCTGGGCAAGTGCTGTGGGGAGTATGCAGTCGAACATGTCGACACCCCTGTGTACAGATTCGAGGAGGTCAAGGGGTGTACCGACACCCATGAGGTACCTGGGAAAATTCTGCGGGAGCAGGGACGCTGTGAGTTCAGTGATCTCGTTACGCCTGTCGCCGGTTTCACCCACTGCCAGTCCGCCTATTGCGTAACCGTCAAAAGGAAGTGATGTGATCTGCTCTGCGCTCCTGCGCCTCAGGTCTTCATAACAGGCACCCTGTACTATTCCGAAAACAGACTGCGGGGAATCACCCCTTGCGGCCAGGCTCCTCTCTGCCCATCGCGCGGTAATATCAGCCGCGTCGGAACAGACCTTCCTGTCCAGTGTTGACTGTATACACTGGTCCATGGCCATCATGATATCGCTTCCGATTACCTTCTGTGTCCCTATGCTTGTTTCAGGGCTCAGCATGAACCTGCTGCCGTCCATGTAGCTCCTGAACTCTGCGCCTTCCCCTGTGATCCGCACATCCCTGGAAAGGGAGAATACCTGGAACCCTCCCGAATCAGTAAGTACAGACCTGTTCCATTCCATGAAATTATGTATTCCGCCGGTGCTCCTGAAAACATCGGTACCAGGCCGCAGAAGAAGGTGATAGGTATTTGCAAGGAGCACGGGGAAGCCCAGCGCTTCGACGGATTCAGTGTCCTGCGAACGGAGCACCGCAAGTGTTGCAACGGGCATGAAAACAGGGGTGGCTACCTCGTTGTGGAGTGTGCGGAATGTGCATGCGCGTGCAGAAGTTCCCTGCGACAGGGAATCCACTCTGAAATCAAGGCGGCTTTTAAGTGACGAGTTCATCAGGACTATTTTTCCGGGTCATTTTTTTATACAGGTAAAATACGTCATCAGCAGCTGTCAACTTATATTGTCTCCTGGCTGCTGTCCGCATCTTCCGCTTTATTCAGAACTGCAATGGGCGTGCTCATACGGATTGCAGGTCTTATTGTGGCAACAACAGGTGTGCAGATGGCCCTGGATGGTCTCTGGGAATACCTTGCAGCGGCCGGAGCGATATAGAGTTTTTTTTAATAAAATAGTACGCCAGGTGATTGAAAATCTGAAAAAATATTGTTAATATATATATATTGTGGGTTAACCGGTTTTACAACAATGAAAACAAAAAAGAATAAAACCATTCTTCTGGTTGAGGACGAGGCTGTAAGCGCTTTTGCAGCGAGCTCCCTGCTTGTGAAATACGGGTATGATGTGATCACTGCAGATACGGGTGAGAAGGCTGTTGAAACAGCCCTGGATTCCAACGGAATTGACCTTGTGCTTATGGATATTGACCTGGGGAGCGGGATAAACGGAACAGAGGCAGCCGAGAAGATACTCCAGAAGAAAAAAATACCGGTTGTTTTCCTTACAGCTCATGGCGACAGGGAGACCATTGAAAGAGTAAGAGAGATTACACGGTACGGTTATGTAATAAAAAATTCCGGGGATTTTGTTCTCCTCTCCTCCCTTGAAATGGCCTTTGAACTTTCAGATACACAGAGAAAACTTGAAGATAGCATGACCAGCCTGAAGCAGCTCTCGGAAAATATAAACGAGGTGTTCTGGCTCAGGGACGCGGGAACCGACAATGTGATTTATGTAAATCCCGCTTATGAACGAATCTGGGGTGAGCCGCATGCGTCACTCTATGATGATCCCTATTCATTTACCAGGAGGATTCACCCTGAAGACCTCCCTGCGGTTATAGAGGCCAGGAACAGCGTTGTTAATAACGGGATAATGTCCGAGCTTGAATACAGGATCCATAACGAAGACGGCGGTGTAAAATGGATACAGGCAAGGAACTACCCGGTTTATGACGGCGACGGCAGTATAATCCGCTATGTCGGGCTTGCCCTTGATAACACCGAGACTAAAAATCTTCATGAAAGCGTTAAAGTAAAAGAGCGGCAGTACCGCCTGTTATTTGACAGGATGATGAACGGATTTGCACTTCATGAGATTATATGCGACAGCGATGGGAAGCCGGTCGATTACAGGTTTCTTGACGTTAACTCCGGATTCGAGGAGATGACAGGACTGCGCGCGGCCGATGTCATCGGTAAGACAGCCCGTGAAGTGATAAACGGTATCGAGGATTTCTGGATCGACACATACGGCATGGTTGCCCTTACGGGTAAACATACAAGTTTTGATAGTTATTCCGTTCCCCTCAAAAAGTACTACCATGTGACTGCTTATGCGCCGATGCGCGGACAATTTGCCGCTATCTTCGAGGATATCACGGAGAGGGTAAAGCTCCAGAATGAACTTACCGGAATCAACGCGGAACTCGAAGCTTATGCCGGCGAGCTCCAGTCTGCCCTTAACGAGCTGGAACAGAAGAATGATGAACTGAGCAGGGCCAATGAACAGCTCCTTGCCGGCAAAGTCCGGTACAGGTCGATCGTGCAGAACACTCACGGCGGCCTGATGATCATTGATGATAATTACACCATAACCTATGTAAACAGGGAAATGCTCAATATAACGGGATACACTCGTGATGAACTTGTGGACAGTGATTTTTTAAAAATCATAGATTCAAGATTCAGGGATGATGTAGCCGCACAGTACAGGAGGCGGCAGTCAGGATATGGTGAACTGCCTGTTTATGAAACTGCAATTATAACCAGTGACGGTAAACAGAAAGACTGCGAGTTCAGGGTCACTGTTTTCAGGGATGAAAGCGGCATCATGAACTCTGTCATCCAGGTCCTGGATATTACACGGACCAGGCAGATGCTTGATTCGGCGCGTGAAGGAGAGGAGAAGTTCAGGACGCTGGCAGAATCCGCACCCTATGCCATTCTTATACACCAGGGCGATTACTGGGTTTATGCGAACCATGCTGCCGAAAAAATATCCGGGTATTCGCACGATGAACTTCTCCGGATGAGGTTCTGGGATTTTGTGGCTCCTGAATACCAGGGCCTTGTACGTAAAAGGGGGTACCAGCGCCAGGCGTCCGAGAATTTTGAGTCAGAGTATGAGGTAAAAATAATTGCCGGGGACAGAACAGAAAAATGGGTTTCCCTCATGGGTAATCATGCCTCGTTCATGGGCAAGTCCGCCGGTATAATCGCGGTCATGGATGTTACAGAAAACAGGAAAAACATTGAATCGCTGCAGTGGCAGCAGGAGGAACTGAAGGCCCTATATGAAAACGCACCTGTTATAATGATGATCGTAAACAGCGAGTTTATTGTAGACAAGGTAAATAGTTTTGCGGCAGCCTATGTTTTATCAAAACCGGAACAGATGACAGGGCTGAAGATAGGCGATTCGCTTAAATGTGTTTATGCCCTCGGGTCGGAAAACGGGTGTGGAAATTCCAGTGTATGCTCTGAATGTGTAATCGCGGGAACTATTTCAAAAACCTTCAGCAGTGACTCGGGTGTTGCGAATGTCGAGACAGAGTATTCGTTTGTAAAAGGAAGTATCGTCGAGAAAAGGCATCTCCTCCTGTCCACTGCCATGTTCAGTATAAGCGGTGCGCAGACAGTGCTGGTCAGTATCCTTGATATGACCCAGAGGAAAATTGCAGAGGAAGCCCTGAAAAAAACCAATATTGATCTTGAAACTACACTCGTAAGCGCAAGGGAAATGGCCGAACAGGCCAAATCCGCAAGTGTTGCCAAGAGCCAGTTCCTTGCCAATATGAGTCATGAAATCAGGACACCGATGAACGGTGTAATCGGTATGACGAACCTTCTGCTTGAGTCATCCCTGACGCCTGAACAGGTAAAGATTGCCGAAATACTCCGGGCAAGCGGTGAGAGCCTGCTTACGATAATCAACGAGATACTTGATCTTTCAAAGATCGAAGCAAACAAGTATGAGATCAGGGCAAGGAGTTTTAATATAATCGATACCCTCCGGAATGTACAGGAGATGCTGTCTGTTCATGCTTCCCGCAAAGGCCTGGCACTTGAGGTTTTTGTTGATGAAAAGGTTCCGGTCTACCTGAAGGGAGACCCGGACAAGATCAGGCAGATAATCAGCAACCTCATGGATAATGCGATCAAGTTTACTCATTCAGGCGGGGTTACACTAAAGGTCAGCTGCCGTGAAGTATCTGAAAAAAAGGTTATTCTGGACTGCATTGTAGCAGACACAGGCATAGGGATCCCCTCTGATAAAATAAGGCAGCTTTTTGACCCGTTTACACAGGCCGACGGTTCTATCACAAGGAAATACGGCGGTACCGGTCTCGGTCTTACAATATCGCGTAAACTTGTTGAGCTCATGGGCGGTTCAATTTCAATTTCGAGTGAAGTCGGGTATGGCACGACTTTCATGTTTACCCTGAAACTGGAAAAATCACCCGGTATTAACCTCAGGCTGAGGCAAAAGAAAGAGAAGGCCGCAAAAAGCGCATCGGACAGGTCCCAGGTGAAAATCCTTGTTGTTGAAGACAATAAGACAAACCAGTTTTTATGCATGTCCATATTGAGAAGGCTGGGGTACTGCCCTGATCTTGCAGAGAACGGGATTGAGTGCGTACAGCTTATGCGCGAAAACGAATTTGATGTTATATTCATGGATTGCCAGATGCCCGTGATGGACGGATTTGAGGCAACACGTATCATCAGGAGCGGGACTTCCGGTGTTATTAATTCCGACGTGCCCGTAATAGCACTCACGGCACACGCAATGGAGGGGGACAGGGAACTCTGCATGGATTCAGGGATGAATGACTATCTTTCAAAACCGTTCAGGATAAATGAAATCGAAGATATTATCACCAGGTGGATTTAAGGACCCTTAGTTCCCCGTGATACCTCGATCGGATATGTTCAATGTCGGCGCGTGATTTGTCGTTATCCAGGTAATGCATGGGTATAACAACTGTCGGCTTGATGATGCCCGCAGCCCTGGCGGCTTCATCGGCATTCATGACATTGACGCCGGAAATCGGCAGAAGCGCGTAATCTATATTTCCCAGGCTGCTCATTTCAGGTATCAGGTCAGTGTCTCCGCTGTGATAGACTCTCATCCCGCCGAAATCAATAATAAAACCTGTCCAGTGCGCATCACGCGGGTGTACTGTGCCTTCAATGTTGTATGCCGGTACCGTGGTTACCTCAAAGTTTCCTGCGGTGAAGGTGCTCCCGGGTTCAACCGCTATAGACCATCCGGGCAGAAGTTCAAGTTCTGTAATACATGACAACGGTGCATATATGTTGGTTTTTTCAACTGCAATTTTTTTCAAATCGTTCAATGAATAATGATGCGTATGCGGATGACTGATAAATATGAAGTCGGCAGGTTCATGATCTATTATCCTGTAGGGGTCTATATAAATAACTCTGCCTTTACCCCTGATTTTAAAACTGCTGTGACCAAGCCACTGTATCTCTTCCATTTAAACCTTTCCTGTCCAATAGCATCTCTTTATAATTAACGAAAAAAACATATTCAGTCAAGTTTTATGCCGCAGAATAGTCATCCGTATTATCAGTAATTATAATAAAACTTGACATGTTAAGTAATATGCTGTATTGAATAATCTATGATGCATATTGATGCCCAGACCATTATTATCATACTGATTACGGGTAACCTGATTTCTCTTGTTTTATTTATTCTTCAGAGTTCTGAATCGAGGATGCCTCCCGGGGATAAGTATTATGCTGCAGGCAGAATCATCCAGACCTGCGCATGGATATTTATTGCATTTCACGGGCGTTTTTTTTATTCACTGCCATATAGTACAGGCGGCATACTGCTTGTGGCGGGATTTTCCGCTGAATCAGCAGCATTATTATCCCCTGCCGCGCCCGTATCAAAATGGCTCAAGAGGATTTGCTTATTTCTTCCGTTCATGGCGCTGTTGAATATTCTTAACCCGGCAGATCTGTTAAACAGCACAGTCACAGGGCTGGAGGCAATGATTTTTTCTGTTCCATTTTTCATCTCGGGATTTATGCTCTGCATCGCGTGGCGTGATTCATCGCGGATGAGCAGGATGACCGGGATTGTAAATCTTATCTGCTCCCTGGTTCTGTTCGGCAGGGCGATTGTCATCCTGGGATCGGGGGATGATCCGGCCGTTCCTGATTTTGTCCATATCACGGCAGTAATGGTATTCTTTATACTCTTTATAATCAGTTCAATAAGCTATATCCTGTTTACCAGGGAGCTGCTTGAGGAGTCACTTGTCAGGGAGACAGCAACTGACTACCTGACCGGTGTATCAAACAGGCGCGGTTTTGAGTCTGATGCGCAGAAATATGTTTCTCTTGCCTCAAGAATATCAATACCGCTTTCTCTTCTTATGATGGATATTGATAATTTTAATAAAATAAACCACAGGTTCGGGCATGCGGCGGGTGACCTGTTTCTGAAAGAGTTCGCAGCAAATATTTCGCGGACACTCAGATGCTATGATCTTATCTGCCGTTACGGCGGCGAGGAGTTTGTCGTTCTTCTGCCGAATACTACCGCGGAAATCGGCAGACTGGTAGCTGAAAGAATACGCGCACATTCCGACACAATATCACTGCCAGGCTACAGAGGTCTCAGGTGTTCCGTGAGTGTCGGCATTTCATCTGCTGAACCCGGGGATGAAAAGACTATAGACAGGATGTATGATGAGAGTGAAGCTGCGCTTTACCGGGCAAAAAAATCAGGCAGAAACAAAGTATGCCTGGCCTCTCATTAGTATATTGATCTTTTCGCTTTATAACAATTCATTGAATGATAATCCCTGAATAATTATTTGTGAGGTATCAATGATCACCACATTTACGGCGGTTGTAATAATCTTTGTGATGGTGCTCTTTAACGGTTTCTTTTCAATGTCTGAAATGGCAGTTGTTTCATCACGCAAATCCAGGCTTAAAATAAAGGCTGAAAGCGGTCACCCGGGCTATAGGGCTGCTCTTGAAACTGCGCGTGACCCAAACAATTTCCTGTCGAGCATACAGATCGGAATCACGTTGATAGGGATACTCGCCGGTGCTTTCGGTGAAGCCACTGTATCGGAAAATATGGAGAGATATTTCATGACTGTACCGCTGGTGAAGGATTATTCGAAGATAATAAGTATCGGCATCGTTGTTATTGCAACAACATCTCTCTCGATCATTCTGGGTGAACTTGTTCCAAAACGGGTGGCCCTCTCCAACCCTGAACGCATAGCATCTGTTCTGATTTTTCCTGTCAGGATAATCTCCCTGCTGCTGCTCCCGCTCTCTAAATTTTTTACATCTGTTACTGATTTCTTTATGTATATTCTGCCGTTCAAACCCGCAGTTGAAGCCCCGGTCAGCGAAGAGGAGATCAGGGGGATGATCCGGGAGGGTGAGGAATTCGGCCTTTTCAGGAAAGAACAGCGGGATATGGTCGAATCGATATTTGAGCTCCATGAAACACGGCTGTCGCTGATTATGACTGCACGGCCGGATATTGTGTACCTGGAGATCGGTGAATCAATAAAAAGGATAAAAGAGTTAATCATCGGCAACAGCGATTATATCTATCTCCCGGTGTGCAGGAACGGGATAGATAATGTAATCGGAGTTGTTAAAACAAGCCGTGTCCTGAAAAAAATACTGAAAGGCGACCTGAAAACGATAAACTCCTACATAGAAAAACCTCTTTTTGTACCTTCGGGCATGAGCCCGATTAAAGTACTTGAACTCTTCAAGTCCGGGAAGACCAGGATCGCATTTATCATTGATGAGTACGGCGGAGTCATGGGGCTCATAACGCTTGAGGATATTATTGAAGAGATAGTCGGCAAGGTACCGTTTCTGCAGCGTTCCGGCGAACCTGAAATAATAAGGCGCAAGGACGGGACATACCTTGTGGACGGGCTGTTTCCCGTAGATGAATTTTTTGATAAGTTTCCCACTGCCGGCGGAGGTGCGCATGAGTGCAATACGCTTGCCGGTTTTATCATTAATATTTCGGGGCATATACCTGTTACTGGAGAAATTGTTAAATTCAGTGATTTATCATTTGAAATAATTGATATGGACGGCAACAGGATCGACAAGGTACTCGTAAAAAAAGGATAATAGATTTTTTCGAGCCTGCATTTGTATGAATGCAGAGTTGACTAGTCCGCGGTTTAGATGTAGTATTTATCATGCCTGTTTATTAATAATTTAAGTCATTATTAATAAACAGGTTATATCCATAACAGGAGGATGAATCAATGATAAATATTAACCAGCCTGACGATGACAGAATAATGGCGGAATCACTCTCGGAAACAGGAATGAGCAGGGAGCATGCCGAATTCCATAATTCATATAGATCGGAGAACATAAAGAACGATATACGGGCTCTCCAGGTAATATATGGAGACAGGCTTGACATAAATCCTGACATGGTAAACACGGAGTTTATCAACAGCCTGAAGATCCTTGGCAAGAAACTATACTTTTTTATCCTTTCACTCGAGAGTGATATTACACCACAGGACTATATAAAGCACAAGTTCGAGTTTATCCGGAACAGCGTGCCGGGTGCAAATCCTCATCTCTTCTACCTTGCATGGAACGGCGTGATTAAAAATGACAGTTTCAAAAGGCTGCTTCTTCAGAAATTTTCACTCGCCCGCTTCAGCGATGTGCTGGTGCCCAAAAACATACCCGCATTCGGCGCGCGTCACACAAGATACAGAACAAAACTTGTCCTGGCGATAGAGGATATGGAGATCAATCCCGGTGGGAAGATGCGCACAACCGGGCGCGTTCTTGATGACGGGAGCGGACTTTTAATGCAGGAGGGGATCGTATGGCTTTCAAACGGAAAGGGTGTGCCTATATTTCCGGGTGCATACGTTCCGGTAAACCAGACACAGGCGATTGTAATAAGGCACGGAAAGTCCGTTCATGAATCCGGCGGCGATAATCCTGAATTTGTAGGTTCAGGCTACTGGGATACATGGAAGAATAATAAAAGGATCACCGGGAGTGTGGGCAACCAGCTGAAACCCAAAGGTATTGATACAGCCCGGGAACTCGGGAGGGACTTTAAGGTAATGGTTGATCTGCTTGCTGAAAAGGGATTTCCCCTGTGGGCGGAAGGAAAACCGGTGATAGTTTACGGCAGCGAGAGTGAAAATACTGAGGAAACCGCACGATGCTTCCTGGAAGAGGCCGGGTTTCCTGATCTTGAATTTCATTCGTTTTACGGGCTTAACTCGCAGAAATACGGGGCCCTGACGTCCAGGATGAAGAATGATGTCTACAAGGATATGATCGGAGTATATGGTTCTTCCATGCAGGGTACAGACGATGAGAAGAAGAAGATAATCAAGGATGTATACAAGAACAGGTTTTATCATTTTCCTGAAGGGGAAACACTCATCGAGGCAGACTGGCGGATTGCGCATTCTTACGCGGACCTGATGAAAAATAACCTGGGCAAACGCTTTGTGCTTTGCGACCACTCCGGCGCACTGCGGGTTTTCGAGGCAGTAATCAGGACGCTCGATTTCGCGGATTATTCAACCATAAAGGAGGGGCAGGATTCAATCATGGCAATGGTCTACCAGCCGGGTAATAATGTCCGCTACGATTACCTGCAGAAGAAAGGATTCCCTCTGCGTAAAAAGGAATGAAAATATTTTTAAAAAGAGGTTGCCACAGAGATACAGAGGGCACAGAGAAGGGGATATTATTCACATAAATACTTTGTGAGTAATATCCCCATATAATTGATTTGGAGAGTGTGATGAGCAGGAAATTATTATATATTCTTATACCTGTAATCATGTTTGCATCGTGCGGAACAGAAAAAATTATTACAGATAAACCGTCCGGTACTGTATCCGCTGCAAGCTGGACCGGGAAGGTTAAAATAGTTTCTACCGGGAAACCGGGTGAGTCATGTTCCGGCGAGAAAGACTATGTTGACGTACGGTTTGATTTTATTCCCGATGATCCGGATGCAGTTAACAGGTATCTTGTAAAAAACGTTTCTGATAAAAATATTCTGTTGTTTTATGATAACAGGTCGGACCTGCATAAAAACTGGATAGAGAAGTGGGGACTTGAAACCGGGAATATCTACCGGGCGTTACGCCATGAAAATACTTTGAACAGTCGGGGAAACAGGGCTGTCTTTGAAGTTTTCATTGAGCCGCGGTGATACCTGATGCAACAGAATAAAAATTTAAAAGGAAAATCCCGGGCTGGAAGGGCTTCTGATGATGCCTGGGGAAAATATTCATTTTTTCTTGAAAAAGAGAGTGGTATAAAACTCACCGTATCCGGAACCGGAAAGTCTGAACCATTCGCTGCAATGGACTACGGCAATGAACTCAAGGTTAAAGGCCGTGCTCTTTCAGCATTTCTCCAGGATGCAGGAATGAGCGCCAGGCCGGGTGAAATCATCCCCTCACCAATGCCGCGTCATTACCGTACAACGACCAAAAGGCGAGCAAAATTTTCTTCCAATCGCCTGGTCCTCTCTGCTGATGAATCTGCTGCCGGATTGAACGGATCTCTCCTTGAACCCGAAACCCACGGCCATATTTATAACCTGCTGCTGCAGATACTTAACGAGAATATTAACAGGTCAGTGGCGCGCAGCCTGAACTTCGTAATAATCCGCGGCAGTTATACCGAGTTTGCACTGATCTTTAATGTCTCGGTGCTCGGCGCTGATATCGTGAAGGGCTGCGCTAAGATATCGGAAAGAGTAAGGGAATCCATTGCCGCAATTACTTCGGCATTCATATACCATGACCCTTCGGGTTCAAAGTATTATTTTGAAAGCATACAGCCTGCTGACGGTCTAAGGATGAAAAGGCTCTTCGGCCATGCGAACCTTGCGGTACGTGCAGGCGGGGTGCTTTATACATTTCACCCTGCCGGGTTTTCGCAGGTGAATCTTTCAATGGCCGAGGTAATGCTTGAACAGGCCCGGATGCTTCTTTCCCCTCCGGGTGATGCTGAATTTGTTGATCTCTACTGCGGGTACGGGTTTTTTTCATGCAGCCTGGCAAAGGATGTTGCGTCAGTAACCGGAATAGACTATGACCGGAATGCCGTTGAGTATGCTAAAAATAACATGAAACGGCTGCAATGTGAATGCAGGTACAGGTTTACCAGCGCTGCAATTGAACCGGAGATCCTTGCCAGGACGCTGCAGCGGGGGAGGACCGGTGAATACATGCTCCTTGACCCCCCGAGAAGGGGCACCCAGCCGGGTGTAATTGAAACACTGGCAGAGCGAAAACCGGCAAAAGTTCTGCATGTATTCTGCGGTGCCGAGACTGTCCCTGCCGAGCTTAAAAGATGGGACGAATGCGGTTACACAGTACAGAAAATATCTGTACTCGACATGTTCCCCGGGACTGCAAACCTGGAAATTATGGTTCTGCTGGGGTAAGCCATAATTAACGGTATATACAGGTTGACAAACGGATCCATTTACTGTTTATTTTGTCTACAGGCGGTCTGACAATGTTTGGTCCTTTTTTATCAAATCCTGCTAAAAAAAAATCCGGTCACATACTACTGGTCGAAGATGACCGTATTATTGCCTCAACCGAGGTAAAGCTCCTTAAAAAACTCGGATATTCAGTCACCCTTATAACATCCGGAAAGGATGCGATTGACTTAATGAATTCATCACCAGAAGATTTCAATCTTATACTAATGGATATTGATCTTGGCCATGGTATTGATGGAACAGCTACTGCCCGTGAAATACTGAAAGCTCATGATGTCCCTATTCTGTTTCTATCCGGTGTCAGCGACCCTGAAACCATTGAACGCATTGATGATGTTATTTCCTACGGATTCGTCGTCAAGGGCTCTGATATATCAATACTTGATGCTTCGATTAAAATGGCCTTCAGGCTGCACGGCGCAAACAGTGAATTAAAGGTCAAGGAGAGGGAGCTGCTTCTGCTTTCCAATGCAATAGAATCTTCGGGAAATGCCATTGCAATATCCGGACCCGACGCCTTTCTTCAGTACGTAAATCCCGCTTTTCTGAAGATGTGGGATTACGCAAGTAAAGAGGATGTAATCGGCAGACCTGCGGCAGATTTCTGGAAAGAGCATGATAAAGCCTCATTTGTTGCACAGTCGGTTTTAATGAAGGGGGGATGGTCCGGGGAACTTACTGCCAGGTCAAGAGAGGGTATCTGTTTTACTGTAGATGTTAATACAAGTCTTGTAAAAGATTCCGGGAATAAACCGGCTGGTATAATTGCAACATTCCGCAGCAATACAGCGAGGAAGCTGGCCGATGAATCTGTTCTTGAAAACGAGGAGAGATTCAGAAGTTTATTTGAGAATGCGCTCGAAGGTATATTTCAGACAACTCCCGATGGGAAATACCTTAACATGAATCCTACATTTGCGGCTATGTTCGGGTATTCGTCACCGGAAGAGATGATAATCAGCATAAAGGACATCGGCAAGCAGGTATATGTTGATCAGGAAGTCAGGGAATAGCTTAAAAAGCTTCTGGGTGAACATGGGATCGTAAAAAATTATGAAGCAGAAGTTTATAAAAAGGATGGATCAAAATTCTGGATTTCTATAAACGCCAGGTTGATACACGATGAAGAGGGTAAATTAAATCGTTACGAAGGGACAAATATTGATATAACTGAGCATAAAATTGCAGATGTAAGACTTGCAGAGCAAAATCAGAAACTTCTGCAGACAAACCAGCAGCTTGAATCGTTAAACAGGGAACTTGTAACGTCATACAAAGAGAAAGAACTGCTGTTAAAAGAGATCAATCACCGCATCAGGAATAATCTTAATATGATATCCGGAATTTTGTTTCTTGAATCTGAAAAACTTGAGGATGAATCTTCACGGTCATTTTTTGCAAATGTGAGATCCCGCATAAGTTCAATGTCTGCCGTTTATGACAGGCTATACCAGTCCCCGGATATTAAAAACATTAACCTTGCCGAGTATTTAAAGTCATTGGCTGTTTCAGTCTTCAGTTCTTATAAGCCTGTGAACAGCAGTATCGGGATCAATGTTGCATCTGCCGATATTAAACTTGATGTAAAACGCGCTGGTCTGCTGGGATTGATTCTCAACGAACTGATTGCAAATTCATTAAAGCATGGATATCCGGATCATAAAGCGGGTACGGTGAATATAGCACTTGAAGAGACTGACGGGATAATCAGTCTGATTGTCAGCGATGACGGCATAGGTATCCAGGCGGGTTATGATGAAACTGTATCAACCGGTCTGCCTCTTGTAAGGATGCTTGCAAAACAGGCCGAAGGAACATTAGAACTGCACGGTGACGCCGGCACTGCTGCAATCATAAAATTCAGGCGCTGAGTATTCCTGCCTGGGCCTGGTTATTTTATTCTTCAAAAACTTTTTCCCTCCGGAAATCCGGCAGGTAGCTTTCATGACTATCCATCTCCTGTATAAGCAGGTTCCTGAAACCAAGCGACTCTGCGTACTGCACGACCCTTTCGTATTCCTCTGATGAAAGTATCCTGTTTAATTCCGGATGTGACCTGATTAAATCACCGCATGGATGGAACTGTGACATCAGTGAAATGTGCAGGCGTTTATCTATGGTTTCAAGAAAATCCAGTATAATGAGTGAGTTCTCAATATTCCCCGGTAAAACAAGGTGACGCACGGCGGTCCCCTTTACCGCAAGTCCTGAACTGTCAAGTACAAGGTTTCCGACCTGGGAGTATATGCTTCGCAGGGTCTCTTTTCCGCGGCTGTACATTCCGGGAGCGCGCGAAAGTTCTTCACCCAGTCTGTCAATGCCGTATTTGAAATCAGGAAGGTATATGTCGATTATTCCGCTGAGTGATTCTATTGTCTCAGGTGTATCATAGCCATGGGTGTTGTATACAAACGGAAGGTCAAATCCCCGGGCCCTGGCGATTTGTACTGCTTCAATAATTCCGGGTACATACGGTGTTGGCGAAACAAGGTTGATGTTCGATGCACCCTTGTCTTTGAGCGTAAAGAAAACATCTGCGAGTTCAGCCGGAGAGAGTGCCGCGGTTCCGGTGCATGTATTGTCATTTCTCCACCTGCTGATCTGGTGGTTCTGGCAGAAGGAACATCTTAACGTGCATCCCGCAAAAAATATTGTACCCGAACCGTTCTTGCCGGTCAGGAACGGTTCTTCACCTGTATGGAGGCCGTAATGGGCAACATGTAGCGTGTTGTCGATACCGCATCTTCCGGTTGTGCGGTTTCTGTCTATCCCGCACCTGTGCCAGCAGAGTTCACACTTCAATTCTGTTTTCCCTGTTCTTAATTGGTATAATTCAGCAGTAAATGCTGTAAATTCCGGTTTCTGATCGTTTTAATATATTATCGATCCGGGCTGCTGTTGCCTGATATTTTAATAAAACATTATTCTTTTAACAGATTTCGTAATCTGTAATGCCGTTACAAGCCGTTTTTGTAAAAAACAGCCATTTTATGCTGTTCCGGAGCATTTTTTTTATGTTACATAAGATAACCACTTGACTTTTTATCATGCGGGTGAACTTTCTTAATGGTCCATTCACATCGTTATTACAAGGAAAAGGTTAATTTATGGCAAAGGCTGTTAAAGCAAAAGAGAAAAAGGTCGAAAAAAAGGTCGAGAAAAAAGTCGCCATGCCCGAAAGTTTCACAGTGAACTCTATGGCTGCATATCTTTCTGAATCCAAAGGTCTTTCAAAAAAGGATGCCAAAGAATTTCTTGAAACTGTTTTTGATCTTTTTGAAGCCGGAGTTCTCCAGGGGCAGAGAGTTCCTGTTGGAAAAATAGGAAAACTTTACGCAAAGGTAAAACCAGCTACGAAAGCACGAAAAGGAAGAAACCCGATTACAGGCGAAGAGATGACAATCGCTGCTAAGAAGGCTACCAAGGTTCCTAAGTTCGCATTCACAAAAGGATTTAAAGAAGAAGTTCTTAAAGCAAAGATTAAAGCAAAATAATGATTAAAAAACCCGCTGAAAAGCGGGTTTTTTAATATACCGGAAAAATCGTGATAACAAGAAGGGGATCTAAAAGATCCCCTTCTTGTTTATAAAAGATTTTTATTTATTTAACCTGTGTAAGTGTTACTGCAGCTGTGTTCACGATCTCTTCCCACGTGCATCCGCGTGAAAGGTCAGTGATAGGCTGTGCAAATCCCTGAAGCATGGGGCCGTATGCAGCTGCGCCGCCGAATCTCTGAACAAGCTTGTAGCCGATGTTTCCTGACTGGAGGTCAGGGAATATAAGTGTATTGGCGTGACCTGGTACTTTTGAATTGGGGGCTTTCTGTTTTCCAACACTTTCTACAAGAGCTGCATCCGCCTGGAGTTCTCCGTCTATGATAAGGTTCGGGTTCTTAGCTTTCACGATTTCAAGGGCTTTAACTACCTTGTCAACATTCTCATGTTTTGCTGATCCCTTTGTTGAAAAGGAGAGCATCGCGACAATAGGTTCGGTGTTGAGGAATGTTCTGCATGATTCAGCTGACATCAGCGCTATCTCTGCGAGTTCTTCAGCAGTAGGGTTCGGGATTGTCGCGCAATCGCCGAATATCATAAGACCGTCTTTTCCCCATTTCTTGTCAGGAATATCCATAACGAAGCATGAAGATGCTGATTTAACGCCTGGAGCTGTTCCAATGATGTTGAAGCCTGCAACAAGAACTTTACCTGTAGCATTCTCTGCGCCTGCAACCATTGCATCAGCCACATTTCTCTTAACCATCATTGCTCCCCACCTGAGGTTGTCGAGCATTGATTTTGCCGCTTCATCTTCTGTAACACCTTTGTGTTTCCTCATTTCATAGAAAGCGTTTGCGAATTCTGCTTTGAGTTCGGATGTTGCGGGATCAATCAGTGTAAGACCATCAAGTTTAACTCCCTGCTCAGCCGCAACTTTTGCAATGGCGTCTTTGTTTCCAACGAGGTAAACTTCTTTAGCGATTTTTTCATCAAGAATTGCTTTTGCTGCTTTTACAGTTCTTGGTTCTGTACCTTCTGCGAGAACAAGTTTTTTACCGGCAGCTTTGGCTTTCGCCTTCATGGATTCAACAAAATTACTCATAATTAATACTCCTGGAATGGTATGATTTTTTTAAATATTTATTTATTCATAATAGACTCAATCGGGATCGACGTTAGACATATGTTATCTTTATGTCAAGAATTTAATATCTACCTGTTTAAACTAAGGGAATTCGATATACCTATGGAGGTATAAATCTCCCTGGTGGCTTTTGACTGGTTTAGAGTGTAAAAGTGGATACCCCTGACTCCTTTATCGATGAGGTCAAGAACCTGCTGTGTTGCCCAGTGGGTCCCGACTTTCTCTACATAGCGGTCATCTTCGGCCCTCTGCAGGGCGCGCTGAAGTTTGGCAGGGAACCTTGTCCCCAGGGAGAGCTCCGCCATCCGGTACATTCCCCTGATCGATGTTACAGGCATAATACCGGCGATTATCGGTACTTTGATTCCGGCGATATCGCATCGTTCACAGAAATCATAAAAGTCATTGTTGTCAAAAAAGAGCTGGGTGCATATATAATCTGCACCGGCATCGACTTTTCTTTTCAGGTTGTCAATTTCAATTATCCGGTTCGGGGTCTCGGCATGCCCCTCGGGATAGCCGGCCACTCCTATTCCCATTTCAGGGAAGCTGGTCTTTATGAAGGCTACAAGTTCGTTGGCGTGTGCGAATCCCCCATCGGTTACTATAAACCGGTCCGTACCTGCAGGCGGGTCACCCCGAAGCGCCATGATGTTTGTAATGCCGCATTTCCGGTAATTTTCAAGTATCGAACGGATTTCATCCATGGTAGATCCGACACAAGTGAGATGGGATACAACTGTGATCCCGGTCTCTTTCTGTATCCTCATGATGAGGTCATGGGTAAGGTTCCGTGTTGATCCGCCTGCGCCGTATGTAACGCTTACGTAGGCAGGCTTCAGCGCCGCCAGTTCCTTGATGTTGTCGAATAGCAGCGAAAAACCCTTTTCTGTTTTTGGAGGAAAGAATTCAAAGCTGAATGAGATCCTGTTGTTATTAAGTATATCTTTAATGTGCACATTAATATCCCTGTAGTTGATGAAATCAGCTATTGTTAAAACATGTTGAACTGTCAATGAAATAGTACTTATAATTTTGCAAAAGATAAAGAAAAAGTGAATTCATCCCTTCGGTGGTGACCTGAAATAGTATAAGGCTGAATTCAGATTTTCCGGTCAGGGGCACATGGGAAAAGATTTATATCCTACTTCGTTTTAAAGAATTCGAGAAGAGTTTTCATGCTCTCCGCCCGGGCACTTATCTCTTCTGCTGATTAGGCGATTTCTTCGGCTCCTGCTGCCTGTGACTGAATAAAGTTTTTAAAAACGAGACAGTATTGCCCGGGCTGATTGTTTCCGGGTTTGTAAAATTCAATACTGAACTTAGCTCAATTTGTATACTCTGGAAAGAATCACTATAGAAGACGCTGCTTTTTCAGATTGTGCTATTGTTCCAGCGTGATAGAACTCCAGGGTCCTTTTGACATTGATTGAGTAAATCCCGACACCCGCAAATACCAGTACAATCATCATAAAGCTTAAAATCGGTGCTATGATTTTTTCAAACATTGCAGGCGATCTCATTTCATTGGCGCTTGATACTGGATGGAGAATGATTTTAAACCTGTAATTCAGAAGCGGGGCGCCGAAGAGAATGGATGTGTTACATGGTAGCCTGACTGCGAATCTTTCTGCTTCATCGGTGCGGATGGAATTATCGACCAGGTATTGCAGTTTTTTGTTATAAGGTGATAAATGAATACTACTATAAAGATGCCGGGAACAGACAGTATGCTCATTACAAGTAAAGCTTTTGTAAGGATATGGACATCCATACTCATGGCCATCACGGATATCATTATTACCGGATAAGCCAGAAAGCAGAGTACGGAATTTTTCATCAGTTTGATTCTAATATAGTTAATTTTTCCCGTGCCATAATATTCCCCATTTACTCATATTTATTTAACGGAAGATGCTTTATATCTCAAAATAAAAAAGTTTACAGATACAGGCTTATAAATTAATATTAATATACGGGGGCAGATAATGGCTATATACAGAGAGGAAACCAGATTTGGTAATGTATATATTATTGATACGAACCAGTTTAACCTGAAAAGTATTACAAGTGTTTTCTGCTATTATGACGGTGAGCGGGCCCTCCTTTTCGACACCGGAACATCAGATAATGTCGATAAAGTGCTTAAGTCACTGGAAACTGCCGGTATACCAGCTCAAAAACTTATCGGTGTTGTTCCCAGCCATTACCATTTTGATCATGGAGGAGGGTGCTCCGCGTTCTGGCACAGGATGAGGAAAATCAACCCGGAATTCCGCGTGTATACAGGGGAACTGACCTGGAAGAAACTTCAGGATCCTTCGGGGCATATACAGGGTGCATCAACAACATTCGGCAGATTTGTAGGAACAATGGAACCCATCCCTGACGAGGCATTTGTAATTGTCCCGTACAACGAATACCTGCCAGTACAGTTCAGTGACGGAGGGCGTGTGCTGCTGCTGCACACGCCGGGCCATACCCACGACCACTGTTCCCCCTCAGTAATAATTGACGGCAGGTGCGTCTTCTGTTTTGCAGGTGAAACATGCGGCACATCATACACCGATGATGCGATCCTCACCACACCTTCATCAATGCCGCCTAACTTCAGCTACAGGCATTACATGAACAGCATGAATAAAGTAAAAATGCTTAATCCGGAAATGATCGGACTCTGTCATTTCGGGATAATATCTGGTACAGCGCATGTTGCCGAACTCTTTGCCGATCATGAAAAACTTATGAATGAATTTATTGCGGCAATAACTGAAGCTTTCAGGGAAAACCCCTCTACAGCACATGTACTCGCGCGCACCGAATATCTGTGGAAGGGGAGGATAAGTCCTTCATTTAAAAATGTAAAGGGGAGTGAAAATTTTTTCCAGAACCTTTTGCTTGCAATAACCTACGGTGCGATGATCGACCTGGGTTTCCGAAAATCCAAATACGAAGACCGGACAGAGTACTAAACTGTCAGTGGCAGCTGCCGCATGTACATGAGCAGTTGTCCTCCCCGTCCGACTTCTCGAAGCATTCCTTTCCCTCTTTAAATGAATAGTATGCAAGACCTGCGGCGCCGATCGAATCTATAAAGGGGAATCCTGTAAGTTCGTAAATACCGCTGGAAGCCAGAAGAATGACCGACATATACAGGCAGACCCTTGTGCATCCTGCATCTGCGATTATGGGTTGTGAATTGAGCCTGTTCCCGACGGACATCTTTGCCTTCATTAAAAAAGTCATTGTAAGTATTGAAATTGCTGAAATCACGATGCCCCAGAAAGTAGTCTCGGGCGAATGACGGGTTACGATGTTTACGATTACTGTTATGATCAGTCCCGCTGTCAGAAGATAAAAAGCAGTACCTGTAATTTTCAGCGCTGTCCGTTCAAAACTGTTATCTTTTTCAAAACTGTTTTTTCTGAAACGTATAACCATGTGCGCTATGCCGATCCCCGAGATGACTTCAATAAAACTGTCGATTCCGAAACCGAAGAGTGCAACGGTCTCATCGCTGAATCCGAAATACGTTGATACAAGGCCTTCGATTAAATTATAGAAAATTGTTATTATACTCAGTATAAATGCTGTTTTATAAAGGGAAGTTGTTTCAGTTGATGTCATAAGCGATTACCTTTTTTTAAAAAATCAATATATGTTAATAACAGTAGTACTATGTGTCTTTTCTATTAAACCGGTTAAATTATTTAACATATTTTTCACGGGTTAACGATATTGTTAATACTTATCATGTGTTTTCAAATTGCCCGCTGGTCTTTTGTCAAAATAAGTTGTATCCAGGTATCTGAAAAGCGTTTTACTTTAACCGGTATTTGTTTTTTTCTACCCGGAAAAAACTATATTTATCCTTGACAGGATTATACTTTATTACAAATATGCAACTTGTTGTATATACTCGCGATTTTGCAAATAATTGCAGCAATCTTTAAAAAGGATAAAGGGAGCGGTCAGATTACTTTCTACTGCTGAAAAGATAAATAATATGGCATTGTCTCATTCAATTCTTGCAACACTTGTGGGCAGGGCCAAACCGCTTAGCGGGTATGATCTTGCTAAAGAGTTTAACAGCTCTGTAGGTTTTTTCTGGAAAACCACGCATCAGCAGATTTACCGGGAACTGGCAAGGCTGGAAAAAGAGGGGATGCTTACTTCTGAGATTGTAAGGCAAAATGACAGGCCCGATAAGAAAATATACAGCATTACAGATAATGGACGCAGTCATCTTGTAGAATGGATTGCTGAGCCTTCGATACCTACTCCAATCAAAGAGGACATGCTGGTAAAGATGTATGTTGGATTTCTTGTCCCAAAAGAGATGCTGATAAAGGAACTGCAGCAGCTTCGTGACATTCATGAAGAGAGGCTCAGGCTTTACCATGAATATGAGGAAAAATATTTTTCAGATGTAAAAAAAATGAATATGAAGGGGAAATACCGTTACCTGAATCTCCGCAGCGGCATTAGTTTTGAAACAGGGCACATTAAATGGTGCAATGAAGCGATCGATTTTTTAAAAACTGAAATTGAATAAAATTAAGAGGAGAAAATATAATGAAGACCAGAATTACTCAACTTTTCGGGATCAAATATCCTATAGTACTTCCAGGAATGAGCTGGATCAGTACACCTGAACTTGTAGCAGCAGTTTGTAACGCAGGCGGCATAGCCTGGCTTGCAACAGGTCCTCTTACCACAAAAGAGACTGAAGCTGCGATTAAAAAGATCAGGTCACTGACCAACAAACCATTCGGCGCAGGCTGTACACTGCTTATGCCGGGTGCAAAAGAAAACGCGGAAGTTCTTATAGATATGCAGGTGCCGGTAATCAACGTATCTCTTGGGAAACCCGATGATATAGTGAAAAGAGTACACGCATACAAGGGGAAGGTAATCCAGACCGTAGTAGGAGCAAAGCATGCACTTGCAGCAGTTAGAGGCGGAGTAGACGCTCTCCAGGTCACCGGATATGAAGCAGCAGCTCATGGCGGAAAGGTAGCTAATCTATGTCTTATCCCGTCTATCAGGGAAATAGTTGATATCCCGATCGTCGCAGCTGGCGGATTCGCAACAGGCCAGGGACTTGTAGCAGCTCTTGCGCTTGGTGCAGACGCTGTGGCTATGGGTACAAGGCTTGCGACAACAAAAGAAAGCCCGGTTAACGACAGAACTAAACAGGCTCATCTTGATGCAACAAGCGAAGACACTCTCTATTCCGACAGGTTTGACGGCCTCTGGTGTCGCGTTCTTAAATCACCATCTGCGGAAAAATCAATCAAAAACGGAATGAGCATTATCAGGGCAGCGCTTGTTGGTCCTGGAATTGCAAAAAAAATGGATCTGCCTCTTATGAAGGTAATGCTCGGAATGCTTGCACAGCCGGATAAAATGAAGACCCTGATGCATATGGCAACTGCTTTCGGAAAAATCCAGGCTGCAACCGAGCAGGGCGATTATGACAAAAATGGTGTTGAACTAATAGGCCAGTGCTGCGGTCTTATTCACGACATGCCGACAGTTAAAGAAACTATCGAAAGAATTATGAAAGAAGCAAAAGCAGCAGATACCAAAGTTGCAGCAATGTTCAAATAGTCAGATCAAAATCTTTTACTAAGTGATCCGGGATATCTCCCTGATCACTTGAAAAGGGGCTGCCTGAAAAGGCAGCCTTTTTGATATGTATCCGTTCCGGCCTCGCGTTAAATGGGAAACCAGTGATATGTATAAAAGATTGAGGATTAAAGCACAGGGGAGTCTTAACATGAGTGTTAATTGAATGTAATTCTTGATAATTTTTGACATTTTATTCAACAGGCGTTTCGGGATATATCATGGGCAGGAGACATACAATCATGACAACAGTAATAATAACCTTTACGTAAATATGGAAAATGCCGGGATGATGTGTTGCGGTCGGGTAAATATATTTTCCAAAACCGGGTGCCGTAAAGATTAATGACTGTTTTTAAATAGACGGAAATTTCAAGATTTATAATTGAGCTGAAGATGAAGCTATACCAAGGCAATAATTATTGTTATTTCAGAATATCTATAAAACTTGATTTATGTTTATTTAAATTTATTGTTTTTTAAGACATTGATGAGATAATTTTTATATAAATGAAAAAATACTTTGACATGGAGCTTTTATTTTGTATTTATACCTAAATAAATAACAAATGAGGTGATACATGAAAAAGTTTATTGGTTGTATATTCATCGCAGTAACGCTTCTTGCAGCAGGCTGTTCAACTTATCATCCTGTTTCAGCTACATCAAATCCTCTTGGGAATAAAACTGGTGAGTCTAGCAGGCTTTATATTTTCGGCATAATTCCAACCGGTGACGAAAATACTATTTCTGAAGCTGCACAGAAAGGAAAAATTACCAAAATATCAACTGTTGATTTCAAGTGGACATGGTATGTATTTGCAGTTAAACATACAACAATCGTTACAGGCGACTGAAAAATACATCGGGGGGATTAATATCCCCCCCTTTTATGACGATATATCTGGCAGCCTGTGAGATTCTGGCTCTGATTAAATTTCTACGGTAAATGTCAGGTGTGTAAATTTAAGTATTTATAAAACAGAATTCAGATTGCCATACTGCAGATAGATGATAATTAGAGTCCACATTCATGCATGATTATTTTAGCCGGGATTCACTGCTTTTAAAAAATAGAAGAAGAAATTTATGATAAAAAAAATTTATTCCATTGCAATAGTTTTTTTTCTCTTTTTGCCGGGATGCTCGGATTATAGGGAAAAAGAAAATTACATCCAGACAGGTGCATTCTTTTATGTTAAACCTGATAGTAATATCTGGAAAATTGAGTCAAATGAGACCTTGTCGAAATATTACCCGGAATATAATGAGAATGGATTAACAGTGACTCCGGTGACTTCCTATTCCGCAACTGGAAGCAATGGCGTTATAATTATATCAAAAGCAGTATCAAAAACAAAAGGACTGCTCTCTTCAACATTAAGGCAATCCCAGGAGAGTTTTAAAAATAGAAATAAAACGCTTACAAAGGTAATCGAGGATTCGTATATACTGAACGGGCTTAATTTTAATCATTATCTTTCTGATTCTAAAGTTACATTCACTAGAATCTATATCACAGAGAACATTGGAAATCCGACAGAAGCATTAATTGTTGATTTTTTCTGCTCACCTGACCAGTATTCAGTCCTCACATCTTCTTTTAAAAATTTTATTCTGTCGTTCAGGAAATAATATTAAGGATACTGAATATTAATCATCACTCAACTTCATACTGCTGCGACCCTTCTGCAAAAGTAGCCCTGAGAATATTTTAAAAGTTCCGTGAGATATTAATATACTTTCCGGGGACCGCGTAATACCTGACCTTTTAAGCCTCTGTTGCTTTTTTTTTGACCGGAATTAAATCCTTATGTTCTTCCACCTGAATTTTTATCTATTCCTGATTGGAATATTTCAAGGATGAACATGATCTTCATTCTTGTTTCACGGCATGGACAAGCCCTTATCTCACCGTTCTCGTGAAATTTTAATCAACTCGAACGGGATACGCCCTGCTAAGCGCAATTATTGTGCAGTATTTATCAAAAAAACGGAACGGTGTACTTCGGGAAAGCTCAGTAAAAACAGGGATTTAGGGGATTTCAGTAAACCTGGATTTCTGAATCAGAAAGCCCCGGTTTAAACGGGGCTTTCTTTTTGTTGCAGGTCATTAAATATTTCATTCTGATTTATATAACAGCGATCGGCTATCCCTTGATCTTGTTCATCTTCAGGGATATGCCCATTGCAAGCAATGTCTGGTTCCTGTCCTCCATATTGATAGCCTGTTCCATCCCGCCGGCGTCTATATTCATGTTGATCGCCTCTTTTGTCAGTCTGAGTCCCATATGATTCTTTGTTATCATGATCTTTGCGTATTCCATCGCGGTTTCCATTAACTTGTCGCGCTCAACTACTCTTGATACGAGTCCCAGCTTATCGGCTTCGGCTGAAGTCATAAACTTGCCTGTATACATGAATTCATAAGCCCTTCCGCATCCTATCATCCTGGGCAGCAGGTAGCTGCATGCCATATCGGCTCCGCCCAGCCCGATATTAATGTACGCAGCGCTGAACTTCGCATCAGGTGAAATTACACGTATATCAGATGAAAGGACAAAGCTGAAGCCCTGGCCAGCTGCAGCACCGTGCACTGCTGCAATTATAGGCTGGGGAGCGCGTCTCATATGCAGGTTGATCCTCGCAAGCCTGGCCTGGAACCTGTAAAATTCATCGGTCGACATTTTCGGGGCTGTTTCCATTGATTCTTTCATATCGAGTCCTGCGCAGAATCCCTTTTCGCCATTCCCTTTAAGGATTACAATTACTGTTTCAAGGTCATACAGCCTCTCACGCCAGAAATGTTCAAGTTCCTCCATCATAAGATGTGTAACAGCGTTATAGCTTTCCGGCCTGTTAAGGCTGAGCACCATGATCCCTTTTTCCGGTGTTTCGCACTGTATTGTTGTATAATTCATGAGTCCCTCCGCAGTTGAAGTTATTTAAAAATAATTACATAATCTTTTTACAAGCGAAAACGCCAATGTCAACATTAATAATTGAACATCTATTTAATAGAATTGCATATGAATATTACCATTTAATTCATGTGCCGCGAATAAATGAGTGTAATCGGGATATATGAGTTGACATTTTCGATTATTTAGCTTTTTTTATATAAAAGTATTAAATAATAAAAATCGCCATTTATTGAGGCGTAAACAAACTTCTGGAGGATGAGTATTTATGAAAAAAACAGGTTTTCTTAAAGTTTCCATGGTTGCGGCAATAGCAATAGCGTTCTGCCTGCCGGTATTTGCATGGAAACTCGGCGGCAAGGAGATGGTTGCCAACGGATCAGGATCAAGAACAAAATTCGGTATGAATGTTTATAGTGCAACGCTTTATGTTCCACAGGAACTTAAGGGTGCAGGGGACCAGCAGATACTTGATGCTGACCAGCCGATGTCAATACAGATTAACATAACATCAGGTCTTATTACAAAAGAAAAATTTGTGGACTCTGTCTCTGAAGCTTTTGATAAAGTAGGCAATATTGGCTACAAAGTTGATAAATGGACTTACATGAATCTATATAACAATGTTGCATTTCAGAAGGGTGATACAATATCCAATCACTATGATCCTGCAAAAGGTATAACAGTTGTATTTTCATCAGGCGGCAAGAATACAACTCTTGGTGTTGTTAAAGGTCTTGCGTTTAAAAAGGCTTTCTGGGCGATTTACATAGGACCGGATCCGGTTCAGAAAAATCTTAAAAAAGGAATGCTTGGTCAGTAATTATTACCGGTCAGGAATAAAAAAGGCTGACCTAAAACAAGGTCAACCTTTTTTATTTATTCAATTATAACAAAATCAACACGGCGCTTCTGCTGTGATGTGTCTTCTGATTCTTTAATGATAAAACCGTGTCCCTTTGTTGAGAGTCTTGAACTATCGATTCCCATTTTTACAAGATAGTCCCTGATTTTTTCTGCACGCTTAATACTAATCTCCATATTGGCCCTGCCTGTACCATGGCTGTCTGAATAGCCTTCAATGCTGATTTTTACATCGCTGTTTTTCCGCATATATTGCAGGAGATCATGCAGGTAAGGTATATCCTGGAGTTGAATGTCGGTTGAGTTGAAACTGAAATACACAGATCGGATTTTAAATTCTTTATCAGCAGTTTTCGTAAGTTTGAGGGAACCTGTCATCACCCCGTGTTTATTTATAATGTATTCTTCAGCGAATCCGTCAACTGAATCATCTTCAGGTATTATAACAATACGTCTTATTGTGCCTGATGTTTTGATTTCGAGTTTATTATTGGCGTCAGGTGAAATTACCGTTGATTCAACAGGATTACCCCATGCCTTGAGACTGTCAAAAAGAAGTATCTTAAGCGGGATGTTTTGAACATCATCAATGCCGCTTGATGTTACATCTATGACAAATACAGATTCCTGGTTTTCTACAGGTGAGGTTTTATTTTTTTTTGCTGTTTTCTTTTTATTATTTTTTTCGGGGACAGATTTTTTCTCTTCTTTCTTTTTGTTATCTGTTTTTTTTGTTAAATCCCCGGGTTCAATTTTATCAGCTTTTTCTTCTTCAAAAGCCTTTTCTTCCTGGACAAGATCTTCCGGGATGCTCTTTACCACAATGTCGTAACTGCCGGCTATTCCCGTATTGACTGAAAGTATCAGCAGTTTATTGGAGATTTCAGATATCGAATTTTCATCCTCTGTTGTGTTGATGGTTTCACCGGGATTGATAACTTCACTGTTGCCCTCTGAATCAATTTTTATAAAGAAGATATCCCTCTTTGTTTCATTTTCCTCATAGGCTGAAACCCAAAATCCGGGCATATTTGCTGACTTTTTAACCATATATGTTCGTAAGAATGTTATATATGATATATCCGAGTTCTGCATATTGACTCCCCATATATCATTATCCCTTTCTGCCTGTATGACTACTGATTTTGTAACATCATCATATTTTGTTCTGGTGAAATAAATCATATTCCCGTCAGGCGTTATGGATGGATTGGTTTCGTCATCAGTTGTATTGATTGCACCAAAGACTGAAAAAGGTAACCCCCAGTCTTCACCCTCCTTTTCGGAGATATAGAGGTCAAATGAAGGCTTTGATGCTTTAGAATTTTTCAGGCTCTCCTGCCTGTTTGAAGAAAATATAAGATATTTTCCGTCGTTGGATATAAACGGGGATATTTCGTCAGAAACTGTATTTAGCTGTGCCGGGGATTCGGGTGTAGACCATGCACCGTTTTTAAATTCTGTAACATACAGATCATAATTTTTTGCATTCTTTGCCTTGCGTGTGAATACAAAGATTGTTTTATCTGGTGAGAAAGTACATGATGTTTCATCTCCATCAGTATTGACGGTTTTTAAGAGTTGATCATAAGTCGAAGGTTCGGTAAAAGCCGGATTTCCCATGACTGCAATGATCAGAATTAATAGAAAAAATATACCAGTCTTCTGCTTCATTTATCAAGTCCCCTGAAGTTATATAAATATGTAGTTACTATACAGGTCTACAGTATATAATATCGGATCCGCAAGTTTAAAAAAAGATAAAAATTGATTTTTACGTATCTGCTGTATGCGGCAGGTGCTGGAGACTGGAAAGATGCTTATAAGCAGGTTGCTGAATTGAGCGGGATGCTTATTTTAATAGTTTTTCCGTTGTTGAGCCATTCACTTTGACTCAGTTTTTTTATCAGGAGAATCCCCCGGCCTCGTATATTCGAATATTTATCTTCAACTGAGTTTTCATCCCTGTTCTGGTGATCAAATCCGTCTCCTTCGTCTCCAATCATAAGTTCAGCTGAATTTCCGTTGCAGCAGAGGCGGATCAGAACCTCTTTATCGGGATTCCATCTGTTTCCGTGTTCCATCGCATTAATAATTGCTTCATCAAGAATGAGGTTGAAGTCTTTCTCGTCTATTTGAGGTATAAGCTGCATACTTGATAGAGAATCTTTGATTATTTTTATAATCCGCTCTTTGCAGTTTTTCTCAGTAGGGAATGTATTCTCAAAAATGATCATATTATTTTATCAGGTAAATTTATGTGTATTATAATTGGGAGGTAATTAAAAAAAAAGCACTTTTTTGTGGAAATAAGAAAAAATTTCGGGGTGGGGAGATTCGAACTCCCGACTTCTTCGTCCCGAACGAAGCGCGCTACCTGGCTGCGCTACACCCCGAATTTCCTAATTACTTTGTTTTTCATCATGTATTAGTCAATAAAATTATTTAAGGCACTAACAAAAATCAGTTTTTACTTTTCGCAGGGAACCGGTTGTGGGGATTAATATGGGATTTTGCTCAATGCCCGCTTGTTTTATAAGATAGGATCAAGAATATCATTAAATTATAAGAGCGCTTTATACTCTATGATTATTATTGAGGAAATTTATTTGGATAGATGCATCAAAACAGCGGTTTTAGAAAGATATTTAAATTTTATAAGATTTTTAAGACCTGCCGGACTGTGTTATATTATTTATGTGATAAAAAAACAGTTGCACGATGAAATGTTTATTTTTATCTGTTTGATATCAGGAACATTTTATGAATTTCGTATATAAATATGTTAATAAAGTGCCGGTGATAAGTTTTCTGGCTGATGATGGAGGCCTCCTGGGTTCTGATATAAAGGCCTTTGGCGAAGAAGTTATCTCACTTGCAGAAGATAATTCCCGTCGTATTGCATTTGATTTAAGGAGTAATTCATACCTGAACAGTTTCGGTCTTGGTGAACTTATTAATATCCGCAAATTTTTTTATGACAGGGGATTTGAATGTATCATTATTGCCGAAAGCCAGAAAATAAACAAGCTGCTGGACATGGTGGGAATTGGTGATCTGTTTACACGGATAAAAAGCGATAATGAACTTTAAGGTGGTATTATGAGCGACAATCATGAGTTATATTCGCCATATATTCAGAGCGGTATAATCAGGGAAACTGATTATACAATATTTAAAGCTCTTACCGGTTTATCTTTCAGAAAAATGAGTATTGATCGGGAGAGCATGTTAATCCTGAATGAATACAAGGATAAGGGAAAGATCGTATATGCCTCAATGCAGACAACATATACTTCGTTCTTTATATTAATGAACCAGCTGAAAAAGCACGGTCTGCCGGTTCCTTCTCTGGCGCTTGGATTTGTTCCGTATTCATACCAGAAAATAAAAGTTCTGTTTCGCGAATCGGTAAATTACTATAAAAAATACCTGAATATGGGCGAAAATACGTTTGTTCCCAATTCCGTGTATATTGAACGTGCCCTTAATAAAGACAGGGCAGTTGCTTTTTCCATGCTTTCGCGAAAACTGTTTTTCAGAAGGTATGTCCAGATAAAAACTGACGCACTTGATTACCTCCTTGAACTGCAGAAAAAAACCGATGATCCAATATATGTATTCCCCCAGGTGATTTTCTGGAACAGGAATCCTGAAAAGTCTAAATCTGTTTTTATTTCAGAAGCGACGGGAGACCGGGGACTTTTTTCCGGAATGTTCACCATGTGGAAAAGCGCAACACCTGCATTTCTACGTGTGGGCAAACCGGTGAACCTCAAGGAGGAGCTCGAGAACGATCCGGCAGTTGATATACGTCACCTGTCAAGAAAAGTCAGGAATAAGCTCCTTGATATTTATAATTATGAAAAAAGAAGTATCCTGGGCCCGCAGATAAAAACGCAGCAGGAGATGATGGAGAAGGTTCTTTATCATAAAAATGTTCTCGATACGATTCAGCAGGAGATGACCGAGAAGGGTGCAGGCGAAAAGAGCCTGAGGAAAAAGGCTTTTTCCTATTTCAGGGAGATTGCTGCTGATTTTTCTATTGTCTATATCAGATTTTTTGAAGCCACCAATAATTATCTTTTCAGTAAGATTTTTGACGGGATGAACTATGACCTTGAGAGTTTTAAGAAGGTGCGGGAGGCTTCAAGTAAAGGACCGCTTATACTTGTTCCGAGCCACAAGAGTCATATGGATTATCTTATTATTTCCAGCCTGTTCTACGCAAACAAGATAATTCCGCCGCATATACTTGCCGGATCAAACCTCACATTTTTCCCCATGGGGAAAATTTTCCGCAGGTCAGGCGCGTTTTTCATGAGGCGGACATTCAAGGGGCTTAACCTTTATGCTGCAGTTTTCAAACAGTATGTGAAGACACTGATCAACGAGGGGTATACCATTGAATTTTTTATTGAAGGTACACGGTCACGGACAGGAAAAGTTGTATCTCCAAAGATGGGTATGCTGAAGTATCTTATTGAAGCGGTGGACGAAGGCTACAATAAAGACCTGGTTTTTGTTCCGATTACGGTCAACTATGACAGGGTGCTCGAAGAGAACTCATACCTTAAAGAAATAAAGGGCAAAGAAAAGAAGACTGAATCCACCTCCGGATTTTTTAAAAGCCGTAAGCTTATACAGAAAAAATACGGGAATGTCTACATGGAATTCAACGAACCTTTTACATTAAGCGAAGTAAGGGAGAAATTCCTTAAAGAAAAAAATATCAGCAATATTGATGATGTAATGCTGGAACTGGGTAACCATATTATAAGCACGATCAATGATATTGTTGTAGTGACTCCCTTCGCTGTTACAACTGCCGCACTTCTTAATACAACGGCGCGTGGTTTTTCCAGGGATCTGATACGGACAAGGATTATGCTTCTCCTTTCGTTCCTGAGAAATACTCATTACCCTCTTGCGAAGCATATTCAAAGTGACGAGAATATTGACGCTGTTATTGATACGGTACTTTCGTCTTATATGAAAGACGGGATAATCAGCAGCGCCGATTTCAATGGATCTTCAGAAGAATTACAGGGGCTGTATGTAATTGATCATGACCAGAGGGGCAGGATCAGCTTGTATAAAAACAGCATAATGCATATGACGCTTCCGCTTAACCTCATCTCTCTAGCCGTGATAGCCACAGCGGTATCAGGCAAGACATCAAAATCAAAAGTAACTGCGGAATTTGAGATGCTTAGAGATCTCTTGTCCCGTGAATTTGTTTATCCTGATTCAATTTACAAAACAGAGCAGGTAATTGAATCTGTAACAGAATTCCTTTTTTCACAGAATATCATAAGCATGCATGGCAAGGATATTCTGTTTGATGAGAAAGGTGCTGAAACACTTAAGTTTTACGCAGGGATGATTCAGGATTACCTTGAATCGCTTTCTATTGTACTTAACGCGGTAGCGGAAATTCAATCATCAAAAATTCCGCGAAAGGAACTCGTTGTAAAAATCAGGAAAGCAGGTGTCAGGATGTACAACCTGGGTGAAGTCCAGTGTTCTGAATCATTATCTGTGATAAATTATAATAATGCCCTGGACAGGATGGGCGATGCAGGCATACTTAAAATGCCGGGCGAAGGCAAATCTGTTGTGATCAGTGTAAAGGATAAAGCAAAACTTGCTGATTTAAAAGCATCGTTAAACAACTACATTGAGAAAGTCAGAGGCTGAAATAAAAAAAGTCCCTTCCGGGACCTTTTTTATGCTGTTGTATGATTCAGTCTTATGAAGCCGGTTATTTTTCGGCCTTCTTTATAATGGGTATTACCACTATGTCAACTCTCCTGTTCAGTGCACGGTTCTCTTTTGTGTCATTTGAGACAATCGGTTTATACTCACCATACCCGGCAGCTGAAAATCTCCTGGGATCAATATCCGTATCTTTAAGAAGGTAATCGAGCACTGCAAGCGCCCGTTCAGTGGAAAGCTGCCAGTTGTTTCTGAAACGCGCTGTTTTAATAGGTACATCATCGGTGTGACCTTCTACGATGATATAGTATTCAGGATACTGCGCCAGTATCTTGCTGATCTTTGTGAGCGTGGGAAGGAAATTCTTTTTAAGTTCAGACTGTCCCGAATCGAAACTTATCCTGTCATCAATGTTGATTATTATCCTGTCGTGGTATTTTTTCAGCCTGATCTCACCCTTTTTAATCTCATCAGTTAGCTGTTTTTCAAGCTCATCCGCCTGGTTCTCCATCCTTGAGAGTTCTTTTTTCTGCTTTTCTGTAAGTTCCTTGAGATCTGAAAGTTCGCTGTTCAGGTTTATGATATCCCTGTTGAGTGAGGCGATTTTATTTTCATAATCTGATTTAAGTTTTTCTATTTCATCCAGAAGTTTCTGTCTCTCTGCGTCAAACCCTTCCTTTAATTCGCTTATTGTTTTGTCGCATTTTTCCTGCAGCTCGCGGTTCGCATTGATTAAATCCTTCTCAGTTGATGAACTCTTGGCTTTGAGAAGATCAATCATCTTTTCAAGTTCAGTAATTCTCTGTGCGTTTGCTTTTGAATCTTCCCTGTTTTTCCTGTTGCAGTTTTCAAGGTTCCTTGTCAGGTTCTCGACTTCAAGTTCAAGGTCCCTGACGCGTGACTGCAGGTTTGTCCTGTCATTCTGGAACTGCTGACGAAGTGTTTTCAGTTCAAGCTCTGCGGCTACCTTCTGGTTGTAAAGGTTGTTATACTCCTTTGTTGTGTAAAAAACATCGGCATTCGCAATTTCTGATACGGTCAGAATAAAGCATGCGGTAATAAAAATTTTTTTGATAGAGTTCATGCTGATTCCTCCGGTTTCATTTCAGGGTTTCGCTTTTCTGTTTTACTTCGTCGTATTTTTTTAATGCTTCAGCATATTTATCCTTTGCTTTCTGAAATTCCTGCTTCTTTTTATCAAGGAATTCGCCGTATACACCATAACCGTACCTGTCATCAGCCTTTTTAGCACCACCTGTGATTTTAGAAAGAAACCCTTTTTTCTCTGCGGGTTCAGCTGTTTCTGTTTTATCCCTGTAGGATGCCGCTATTTTAGATTTTTCATATTCAAGCTCTGCAACAGATACTGACAGGTCGGCCTGTTTCACTTCAAGGTCTGCCGCGGCAACTTCGATATCAGCTTTCTGCAGATCGTTAAGAGTCTTTTTCTTTTTTGTGTATGATTCATTTTCAGATAACCTGGTCTTGCGGATTTCAAGATTGCGGGCATCCCTGTAACTGGTGTAGAGGTCCACCTGGTCCTGGAGTATCCTGTTCTCCTTGTCGAGCAGCTCCAGCTCTTTGTCTGTAAATTCAGGAACTTTGCGTTTTACATCGAGCACATCTTCAGAGGTTTTCACTGCACGGTTTTTCTCGATGATGTCTTTTTCAATCTTCGCAAGTGTGTCACTCTGCGTAGCGGTTTTTTCCACAAGGTATTTGTCTTCAACGGTTGCCGGGATTGAGGCACATCCTGTAAGAAGAATAATTGCTGCCAGGTATGATGCTATACGTTTCATTGGAATCTCCTGTATGATTGATAGAATTTAAAATTAAAGCCGTAATATTTATTACAATATATGATACTGTTAAATAATAACAAAAAAAAGTCAATTCATTGTATGCAGCAGTATTTTCCGGATTAATGCGAATTCAAAAAAATTATTGATAAAATTGATAACAGTAATAATTTCGTAAAAAAGAAATGTTAATCACGGTGTGTGCGGTATAATAATGAAAAATCTGAATATCTCTTACGATATGTATATTGAACTCTGCTATCAGCTTCTTCAGCAGGTTGAATTAAACCGTGATGAGTATAAATCCGTACTTTGCCCGCTCAGGGGTGGTTTTTTTCTCTCCTATTTTATGAGCGTTCATCTCAAGCTTCCTATATCATATATTGAAATTTCATCATACGCGGGTACAGAGCAGAGAAGATTCCAGATTGGTATAAAGCCTGAATTAATCAAAGGCAAATTCCTTTTATGCGATGATATATATGACAGCGGTAATACAATTAAACAGATCCATTCGATGTATCCACATGTCGATTTCGATACCATATGTCTTGTATCAAAAGTAAAGGATGCCGGTGTCACATATGGTCTCCTTGCAGAGACAGAGCAGTGGGTCGATTTCTGGTGGGAGGTAATGTAAAAACCGGAGGATTTCCCACGTACAGCATGAATACTAAAGGTATCCGGAATCTATATCCTGATATACCCGATAAGACCCCCTGTTCAAAGTCCGCTGCTATGGATGTTGTGGAGACCTCGGATATGGTCAGAAGTATTATTACCAACCGTGTTGGAGAACTTGCAGCAAAGGAAAAGGCCCGAAATGAGTAAAGTATACTTCATAGAATCAGGAAATGCAACTGATGAAATTCTTGCTGTTAAGCTGGCATCACTTGTTGAAAGCAGGGGTCTCTTTTCGTTTATTGAGCCAAAAGATATGGTCGCTGTTAAAACTCATTTTGGTGAGACCGGGAAATCAGGTTACCCGAGACCTGTATTCCTGAATAAAATCGGTGGTATCATTAAAGCCAGAGAAGCCCTTCCATTTCTCACGGAAACATCTACATTGTATAGCGGTAACAGGAACAATGCAGTAATTCATATTGAACACGCGATTAAACAGGGATTCGGGTATGAACATACCGGTATGCCGATTATTATGGCTGACGGCCTGCACGGGGACCAGGAGCTGGATGTAGCCATACAGGGAAAGTTATTCAGTTCAGTCAGGATCGCAGAGCTGATTGTAAAGTCACAGGCGTTCGTCTGCATTTCGCATTTTACCGGTCACCTGATGGCCGGTTTCGGTGCAGCCATAAAAAACATGGGCATGGGCTGCGCCAGCAGACGCGGTAAAATGGTACAGCATTCAACGGTAAAACCGCAGGTAGACGCTGCAAAATGCGTTAAATGCGGTCAGTGTATAACATGGTGTCCCGAAGGCGCTGTGTCAATGACAGATAACGGCGCACTGATTGACCCTGAAAAATGTATAGGGTGCGGGGAGTGCCTGGCCATGTGCAGGTTTGACGCAGTGATATTCAACTGGGGCGCAACATATGAAGACCTCCAGAAAAGAATTGTAGAGCATGCGATGGGAGTGTACGCCTGCACAGAGGGTAAGAGTATTTATATCAATATACTTACACGGATATCAAAGGACTGTGACTGTATGCCGACTTATGAAAACATCTGCCCTGATATCGGCGTTCTCGTATCTTCAGATCCCGTGGCTATTGATTCAGCATCCCTTGACCTTGTTGAAAAGTATGCGTTAAGGAAACTGCCGGATCTGGCCTATGATATACCTTACAGATTCCAGGTGGATTACGCGGCTGAACTTGGACTGGGATCATCAGAATATGACCTGGTTTATGTATAGCTGCGAAGTGCGCATTATCCATTGTAATTCCTGCTTGAAAAACTATATACTTCTTGTTATATTAAATGCATCAGTGATCGCATCGAATTTCTGTGTGACATTTCGGATCCATTAAATTTTCCGTGTATTCAAATTCATTCTGTTATTCAGCATCATGGCGGAGGCTCATGGAATTTAATTTAAGTTCAGTTTCATTTATATCAGAAAAAAAATTTGATCCAGTTGATGTTTCGAAAGTTTATGATGTGCTGATTATTGGAGGAGGCCCTGCGGCTCTCACTGCGGCAGTGTATTGCATGAGAAAAGGGGTCAGAACTGCTATCGTTATTAAAAGCATCGGCGGACAACTCTCCGAGACATCTTCCGTTGAAAACTATATGGGCTACAAATATATCAACGGCGTGGAACTTGTCGATAAATTCAGGGAGCAGGTGCAGCAGTTCAGCATAGCATATGATGAAGGTCATACTGTTGTCAGGATAGAAGACGGGGCCGTGAAAGGTGTTTGGCTGGATGATGGAAGGAGGCTTGCGGCAAAGGCGCTTATTATTGCATCCGGAAAGTCATGGCGTAAACTCGGGGTTCCCGGCGAAAAGGAGTTTGCCGGCAGGGGTGTTGCCTACTGCACAATATGCGATGCGCCGTTTTTTGCGGGTAAGCGTGTAGTTGTAGCAGGCGGGGGTAATTCAGGTATCGAGTCCGCAATCGACCTCGCATCTGTTGCCGCCAATGTAACGGTTGTACAGATGCCCGACAAACTTACGGCAGATAAAATTCTTATAGAAAAGCTGGCTGGCTTTAAAAACGTTGACTATATTTTCAACAGTGTTGTTTCCGGGGTCAAGGGAGGGGATTTTGTGCAATCTGTAAGCATAAAGAATCTTGCAGATAATGTAATTACAGATTATAACACTGAAGGATTATTCGTCGAGATAGGCCTTGATCCGAACAGCCTTTTTGCCCGTGACGTTGTTGATCTTAATACTTATGGCGAGATCGAGATTGATGCCATGTGCGGAACTTCGGCAGAAGGAATATTCGCGGCTGGTGATGTTACTTCTGTAAGGTATAAACAGATAATTATAGCTGCGGGAGAAGGAGCAAAAGCTGCACTCTCTGCGTGTGAATACATTATGATTTCCGGGAATTGATGGGGGAGAATACATGGCGCTTTTTGATGAGAAAATCATGCAGCAGTTGAGAGATATACTTGGAAAGATGAAGGATGACGTTTATCTGCTTTTTTTTACGCAGGAGATTGAGTGTCCAATGTGCAGGGAGACTAGAATGTTCCTGGAGGAGATATCGTCGTTAAATGAAAAACTTAAACTGGAAACATACAATTTCATCATTGATGCCGGCACTGCAGGCAGGTATGGGGTGGATAAAATACCTGCAACAGTTGTACTTGGTAAAGATAGAATGGATTGCGGTATAAAATTCTATGGTCTTCCGGGCGGATACGAGATAAATTCATTTATCAGCTCAGTGCTTGAAGTGTCAGGAAGAAAAGAGGCCCTACCCGCAGAAATAATGGACCGTATTAACTCGATTGACCATGATATACACATCCAGGTATTTGTGGGACTGGGCTGTCCGCATTGCCCGGGGGCTGTTTCAGTTGCTCACAGACTTGCGCTTGAAAGCCCACGCGTCAGGGCCGAGATGGTTGACACCGGAGCATTTGTCCCCCTTGCGCAAAAATACAATGTCACGGGAGTCCCTAAAATTGTATTCAACGACAGGGTCGAGCTGACAGGCGCACATCCGCTTGAGACTTTTCTTGATGTAATTGACAGGCTTAAAAACTCGGGTGCGGTTGCACATATTGATTAGTTTTTGTAGAAAGTATATTTGCTTAATTATTTCATAATACATTGATGTCATTCCAGTGAAGAAGAGAATGACATCAATGTCCGGCTTTTATTCTTTTGGTATATATTTTTCAACATCGATTTTGTATGTTTCAAAGAGCTGGTTTTTGGAAACCTCAAACTGCAGAAGCGATACATTAAAATATACAAGTGCCTTCAGTTCACCTTCACGGCTCATTATAAGCGCGTCAAGTGCCTCCCTGACCGTGGATGCTGTAAAACGTCCGCGTCTTAAATTTGCAGACATCTTCCTGTAATATATCTCGGCCTGTTCACGCGCTTCTTTTGCCTTCAGATACAGCTTGTAAGTCGTGTTGATGTTTTCAATTTTTGACGTTACGTCATCTTTGACCAGGCGTTCATACTTCCTGATATCCTGTCTTGCCTGCTCTATCTGCCACCTGGAGTTCCTCTCGTTAACCTCCTGGTTCTGGTTATCAAGAGGGTAGGTCATTTTTACACGTGCTTCATATGAAGGATACTTCATAGTAGTTGTGTTGCCGTAAGCCGTGCCCATTTCTGTATTGTAATCCATTGTTGAGACCGTGAGGCTCCCTTTCAGCGAAGGAAGCGCGTCATTCTCGTTGAGGTCAAGCTGCATCTCCGCAATCTCAAGCATCTTTACGGCATTAAGGTAATCAACACGTTTTGTATATGCGATCTTTATTGATTCCTCCGTGTTGATTTCCGGCAGTCTGTTGGAGAGTATGGCCCTGCCTACAACAGAAATTTCACCCTTCATGTCAACTGTCCGGAGAAAGCTCCTCAGGGAGTCATCATACTTCTGCTGTGCCTGGGCCAGCTGGGCTTCAGCTGATGCAACAAGGGAATTCCACAGGTTAAGTTCAAACTGTTCGGCCAGCCCCAGCTTTACGTTGTCAGATACAATCCTGCGTACTTTTTTTGTCTCCTGAAGCATGAGCTGTGCATTATCAAGCTCAGTCTTGTTTACTATGACGTTCCAGTATTCGACTATAACATTCACCACCACAAGTGAGAGCTGGTAAATAATTGCTTTTCTCTGCATCTCTGCGGAATCTTTGAGAATCTGCTGCTCGCGGCGTTCATTGTAGCCAAAAGAGTTTTGAAGCAGCTCCTGTTCAATGCTTGCAAATATTACAGGATTATAGGCCTGGCTTGACCGGGTTGGATAATCAGAATCTGAATAAGTATTTTTTATACCGGCAGTAACTGTAGTTCCGGTTGAGAACATTTTCATAATTGCTGCTGAAAAATCGTAACCGGTCTTACTCTTTGGGTACTGCCCGCTCAGGACCATCTGATCCGGATAGTCAGCAGTTGATACTCCTGCTTCTGCGCTTAGAAATGTTGAATATTTTGTCTGGTATTTCCTGTAATTAGAGTCTGTCATCGCAACGTCGTATTTGCCGCTAAGTATGTCATGGTTTTTCTCAATTGCAGTCTTTATTGCATCGGCAATCGTTATCCTGACACCGCTGATTACAATTGCAGCTTCATCAGCAAGCTCGATCTGCACAGGTTTGATTCCGTTAGAGTTTTCCTTAGTATTATCATTTTCCTGTCCATTAGCAGCAGGGATTAACGATAATGCGGTTAAAAGTATGGTCAGTATTACCAGATTTCTTTTCATCTGATTTCTCCGTTATTTATTTTAATTGATATAGTTCTGCTATCTCGTTTATTAAAAAATCGAGTTTTGCTGTTTCATCCTTTGATAAAACCGGCGGTGTTATTGTTTTTCCCGCAGGAGTGAGTGTCTTAATTGCCGCTTCAATCAGATAGTTGTAAAGCGTCTTTTTCCTGTCTTTGTAAAGTTCCTTATGCCATTTTGTATCTTTTATAAAATCCTCTCCATGAATATAATCAGAAATAAAACTGATAATTGAAATTGAAAACATAAGTGGATTTGATATCTCAAAGCAGCCCAGTTTAATTCCTTTTTTAATGAAATTTTCAAAAAGCATAATACGTGGAAACATGTACTTGCGTGCAAAATCATGGATAAATCCCTGGCCGTCGGCAATTTCCCGGGCATATATCCTGTTCAGGTCATTATTATTCGTTTCAATATTTGTGCATACCATGATATATAATATTGCGGCAAGTCCAATTTCAGGAGGTGCATTCCATGATTCAATCTCCTTACGTATCTTTACGGTAAGGAGATCTAAACCATCTCCCATGGCTACCTGAAATATGTGATGGTAAAGGTTTTCTTTGCTTTCAAAGTGGTAATGGAGTAAAGCCTGGTTGACACCTGCTTTTGCAGCTATGGAGCTCATGCGCGCACCGTTAAATCCCTTCTCGGCGAATTCATTTATAGCTGCCATGAGAATTTTTTTCTTGGTCTGTTCGCTGTCTTTAATGCTTCTTGACATGACTCCACCCGTTTAATTTAATTAACTGGTTAATTAAATTAAACGGTCATACTGTCAAGCCTTAATGACATAATTTTTAAATTTTTTTTTAGAGTAATTTCTGTGGTAATCCTTTATTCAAGGGCATGCTATCTGCTTCTGAATAAAACGCAGCTCCGATAATACTTACCTGCGGGATTCATTATGCATTGGAACCGGTTTTTTCGAAGTATATAATACTCTGGTTCAGAAGGTCTGCCTGGTCACGCATATTGGCCGAGGTGGCAGCCAGTTCCTCTGATCGTGCAGCAATATGCTGAGTCGTATCATTTATTATACTGACGGCGTTTGTTATTTCATCAGATGCCAGGAGCTGTTCGTTCGTAGCTGCTTTTATTGCATCAGAGCGTCCCTGAAGGCTTTCCATTTCATCAACAACCGATTCCTTGATCTCCAGCTCAAGCCCCATCGTATCCGATACCTCTTTCATCATGGTGCTGATAAGAGTAAAACCTTCTATGATGGCCGCGATTGTTTCTACTGTGTCTTTAACATTGAAGAGACCTTTTTTTATTTCACTGTTATTTGCCTTTATCAGGGAATCGATCTGCTTTATGCTGGAAGCGGTCTGGTCCGCAAGCTTTGATACCTCGGCCGCGACCACTGCGAATCCCCGGCCCTGTTCGCCTGCACGTGCAGCTTCGATTGATGCGTTCAGTGATAGCAGGTTTATCCGGTCGGAAATATCGGTGATAATCTGGATTATATTCATTACCTCGTTTGAACTGTCACTGATTTTGATCATCGACTGGTTCATGTCGGTAAGCATTTTTTCACCATGTTTTGCCTTTCCGGTGAAGGTGTCCGTGTCAATTTGTGTTTTCTGTACCTTCTGTCCCATGGAGTCTATTATGTCTTTGAGTTCATTTACGCGGTGCACCATTGTTTTAAGACTTATATTCTCATCATCAACGCGGTCCGATATCTTCTGAAATCCCGCGATAAGTTCCTGGACGTTGAACATGATCTCTTCTGCTGATCCCGCCTGCGTGTTTGTGTTTCCCGAGAACTCGCTTATGGTTACAGAGAGTTCATCAGACGATGAAAACAGTTCGTGTGATAATGTCATTGTTTTGCCCACAACATCATTGATTTTTGCAATGAACAGGTTAAACCATATGCCCAGTGTTTGCATTTCATTTTTCATGTTGATCTTGTAGATCTCGCACTGGGCACATGATTTGTATTTATTTTCAAGGATCAGCCTGCAGCCGGTCTCTTTACCCAGCCTTTTTGCTATGGAACCTATCTCGAAAAAGCAGAATCCGCGGGCCCTGTCATACTCAACGTAGTCATCTTCCTGTTTCATATAAACCACCTTCGAAGTTTTATCTGAAACAGGGTAGCGTACTGAAAGGTCTCCCAGTGCACCCCTTCCGAATGAATCCATGAAGGAGAAGATGGACCTGTTGATATCCCGGGACAGGAGTATGGCAACTGCAACTGATACTGCAATGAAAAATATGCTGATAAAAAAGTATATTATAATGGTCCTGGTAATAGCCGCGTAGGCTTCGCTTTTTTCAATTTCAATCAGGAACATCCACTGGAAATAACTGAGCCATTTCCATATACCTATAACTTCCCTGTTCTCGTGGTTTTTATACTCGTCATGGCCTGCGTGCCCGTTTTCAATACATGATGAAACGCTTTTAACGAGCATCCTCGTGTCCTGGTTCATCAGCCTGTAGCCGGACTGCTGCCCCGGATCCGTACTCATGATATGGTAGTCGCCGAATACGCTGATTGAAGATTCGTACTCATAATCCCGTGATGAACAAAGGACTTTTCCATCTGAATCAAGAATGAATGCGTTGCCGTTTTTACCAAGGTTCAATATACTAAGGGAATCATCCATTTCATTCAGATTTATAGCGCAGATAACATAGCCCACTGGTATCCCGTTTCCGCTGCCCCTGGGAAAAACCGGGAAACTCACAGGCTGGATCATCATTTTTTTTCCGTTGAGAATTTCTACGTATGCCTGGAAAATATGTATGTCATGACGTTTTGGTATCTGGCTGAACATCGCCGTCTCAAGTATGCCCCTGCGGTTGTCAGATGACGCGCCGATGTTTCCTTTCCTGTCTATGAGCATAATCCAGGAATAACAGCCCTGGTCATACATTACCTCTTCGATATATTTTTTTAACGCTGTGTATGCGGCAGGATTGAGCCTCCCGGACCGGTCAAGCTGTGCAGCAGCATCAATAATAATCGGGGCCTGTGAGAATCTTTCGATGTGTTCAGCCCTGCGTTCCATCCAGTATTCAATAAATTCAAATTGTTTTGTGGCAATTTCGCTGTAGTTTTCAAGTACAAGGTTCTGGAGCCATGAACCGGTGGCAAAGTAGTTTACGGCTGCGAAAATGAGTGAAATAAAGATACAGACTGTCAGAAGGACATACTTGACCTTGTTGCTTATACTCATGTTGCTGAGTTTGCTTTTAATCCGGTCTGACAGGTTCATGCCTCATTCTCCCTGCTGTAAAATAACATTCAATTTCGCTCCTTATGACAGCTGTGGCATGCAAGCGGTCCCTCGGTGCGGCGGTGGCATTCATGGCACTGCTGGTGGAACGAAGCCTTGAGATTTATGATCGCACCAACATCTTTTTTCTTATGACAAGAAGAGCATTTTTCCGTTGAGCCCATGTGGTGGCAGTCAATACACTCGGTGTTATATTCTTCAACGTGGCTCTTGTGGTTGAACTGTATCTGCGGCAGCCTGTGACCGGTTTTTTCAAGCGGGACAATGTCTTTTACCTGCTGGTAATCTGACTTAACCCCCACGTGGCATTCCTGGCATTTTACCGGACCTGTCGTCCTCTTGTGGCAGTTTTTACAGAAATAGTGGAGGATGACCATTTTTGATTTGCCGATATGGCATTCATCGCATTTTTTCTTGTTCTGTTCATCACCGGCATCGTGGTGGCAGAGATTACATTCAACATTTGCATCATGGTGCGTCTTGTGACTGTTCTTATCAAAGACAAATGTTTTGCCGTACATCTTTTCGATATCCCGGGAAATATTTTTCTTTTCTTTTTCGATATGACATTCATTGCATCGAACAGGACCTTTTGCGGAATTTTTATGGCATTGAATGCAGAACTTATGAAATAGTTTCGCTCCGTCAAGACCCTGGTGGCAATAAGAGCATTTTTTTATACGTTCATCATTTTTTTTCTTATGGTGACATGTAGAGCAGGCGACTTGCGCATCCCCGTGTATACTGTGGGACATCTTGACACGGATTGTTGTTTCCAGTGTCTTCAGGCCCTGGGACACGTCAGAGTCAGCCAGGTAATCGTTTACGCCGGTAATGGTTACAATATCAGTCGCTCCATTTTCAGCACTTTCTGAACAGGACGTTAGCGCAAACATTAAATATGCTGTTAACAGCAGTAAAAGAGTGTGAATAATGAATGTTTTGGATCGGATATATTTTTTCATAATTTTTTAGTACTGAAATATTTATAGTAAACTAAATAGTGATTACACCGGAGTCAAATATTTTTTAATTATTAAACGCGGCTGGTATGCCGCATGCTGATTTTTGAAAAAATAAAATATTTGACACGTAAAAAACAGCACTATTATCTGCAGGTATGTATATCACATCGGGAATTTACGACTTTCTGGCAGGCCCGGCTCTCTATATTACCGTGCCACTCTGTATTATAGGAACTGCGCGGAAAATAATTATAATTATATCAGGCAGGAACAATGGACTCAAGTTTCTTGTGCCGCATGTAAAGGGATGTGCTCCTTCTGGAGCAGTATCCGGTAATCTAATTGTTCCGCAAATCACCGCCGCAGGCCGCGACAGAGTACTTACAGCTACGGGAGTTATATTCCATGTATCTATATTCATGGTGCCGTTTACAGCAATGGCGCACGCAATACTTTTTGACCAGGCATGGGGAGTGCTGCCTCCTCGAGTTGATCCGGTGTTTACCAGTGTCTTTACAGCAGCCGCGATTGTTACAGGTCTGTTTCTTCTTTTAAGGCGAACTTTTATCCGGCATGTATTCGCAGTGACATCATGGAGGGACTATGCTGCCATGGGCTGTGTGCTTATACCGTTTATTACCGGGATGCTGGCCAGGGAACTGGTCGGTCCGTATGAAACAGTTATGGTAATTCACTGCGCTTCGGCCCATCTACTCCTGCTTGCCATTGGATGGACAAGGCTGGGGCACATGGTCTTCTTTACCTCAGGGCGTTTAGTTTCCCTGGGATTTTTTAATGGGACAAGCACATGAATTCTGTAGATCATAAAACAATAAAACTTATGCTTAAGCAGAAACGCTACATGCGAGAAATGCTTGGTGCGTGTGCATCATGCGGTATGTGCGCGGAGAGCTGCCTGTATTATAAAAATACAGGTGACCCCGGATCTGTTCCATCATACAAGGTGCGCAAAACCATGGGCAGGCTTTTCCGTTCAGGCGGACGCGTCAGCCGGATAGAACTAGAAGAGATGGCTGACCTGCTCTGGGGTAAGTGTGCACTATGCCGTCAGTGCTACTGCCCAATGGGGATCGATCTTTCATCAATCATGGCCTGGGGCAGGGCTATATGCCGCAGCCAAAACATAGACCGTGCTGCGGGTGATTATGAGTAATAGAACAACCGTGTTCCTGGTTATGGCGATTCTGTTCGGAGCTGCTGCCGCGGGCAGTACCGGTAATGTGCTCCGGATATCAAATTTTTCCATATTTAAAAAACTTTCAAGGTCAGCAGTGGATTTCCATCATGAAAGGCATTATTCCTGGGGGCCTGGCTGCCTGGACTGTCACCACCGTTATAAAGGTGGTGTTAACGTGCTTGGTGTGAATGAACTTAAACCGGGGGTACCGGCTGTTTCATGCGCATCGTGTCATACGACTGCGCGTGAGCTTGAGCGTTCATATCACCGCATGTGTATAAACTGTCATCTTGACATGAAAAAAAGGGGCGCCACGTACGGGCCTGTCATGTGCGGACAGTGCCATTCAAAGAAGGAGAAATAAACATGCTCGTTGCAGGGCTGAAACCATATGATGAAATAGCATCTTTTCTTAAAGGGCGCAGTTCAGTGCTTGTAGCCGGGTGCGGCGGATGCACATCGCTATGCCATTCCGGGGGACTTCGCGAGGCCGGTGCTGTTGCGGCAAGGCTTAGAGCTGATACGGGACTGAAAGTGACATCGATAACAATTGAGCGTCAATGTGACGATGAGTTTGTGGTTGAGCTTGACCGTGTCATGAAGGGGGTGGACGCGGTGCTGTCCCTTGGCTGCGGTGCAGGTGTCCAGCTTATTGCGGAGCGTTACAAAAAGATACGTGTCTACCCCGGGCTTAACACGAAGTTCGTTGGTACATCCCATGACCGCAACGTGTTTATTGAGCGCTGCAGGTCATGCGGAAACTGCAGGCTCGGTTCTACTGCGGGCATATGCTCTTTAACACTGTGTGCAAAAGGGCTGCAGAATGGTCCCTGCGGCGGATCGGAAAATGGAATGTGCGAAACAGGAGACGGCAGGGAATGCGCATGGTGCATGATTATCGCGCGTATGAAAGAACAGGGGCGGATTGAAGAGTTATATGCGTTCACCGAGCCTGTCATATGGCCGGGACAGGTCCCTGAAAAGTATGAGTGGGGTATCGGTGTTAAATGAATATTTTACTGGAAGTATTTTCAGGTATAAATAACAGATGAAAGCAGGGATGACACTTAAAGATAAACTTGAAGCAGGAATGTTCGTGGTTACAGGTGAACTTGGGCCGCCCAGGGGATGCAACGCTGAGGCCGTACGTAAAAAAGCCGCCATGTTCAGGGGCGTCGTAGACGCTGTCAATATCACTGATAACCAGACTGCTATAGTACGCATGTCGAGCATGGCTGCATCTTTTATATGCATCGAAGAAGGGATTGAACCTGTGATGCAGATGACCGTACGTGACCGGAACCGCATAGCACTGCAGAGCGACCTCCTGGGGGCTTCGGCTCTCGGAATACGCAATGTTCTCTGCCTGAGCGGTGACCACCAGTCATTCGGCGATCAACCCGGCGCGCGCGGTGTAAATGACATAGACTCAATCCAGCTAGTATACACGGCACGGCGGATGTGTGAAGACAAAAAGATATTGCACAGTGATAATCCGCTTTCAGCTGCACCCGACCTGTTCATAGGTGCAGCATGTAATCCATTTGCCGAACCGAAAGAGTTCCGTCCCATGCACCTGAAGAAAAAGATCGATGCAGGCGCGCAGTTCATACAGACACAGTGTGTGTATGACATCCCGTCATTCAGGGAATTCATGAAAAAAATCGTTGATATGGGGCTCCACGAAAAGGCCTGTGTTCTTGCAGGTGTAATGCCTCTCAAGTCGGCGGGTATGGCCGCTTATCTCAATGAGAATGTACCCGGTGTAGCTGTACCGCAGTCCATGATTAACAGGCTGAAGGGTCTTCCTAAAGATCGCGTTGCAGGTGAAGGGATTGAACTCTGCTGTGAAATAATAAATGAGCTGAAAGAAATTGAAGGAGTTCGCGGCATACATATAATGGCGATCGAATGGGAACACCGGGTCAGGGAGATAGTCGAACGTTCAGGACTGGACAAAAGATCCGTGTCATCGTAATGAATCAATCTTTCCGGCGCATGCATAAGTGAGATACGGTTATCGCGTTTACCATAGATGACGGTCGGGCGGAATACTGTGAGATCAAAACTGTTGCACATTTCACAGAGGATTTTGTCTGCTTCGATTTATGTATCGCCATAAGGATCATGTATTTTCCGGATTAGAGATTGTTAAGACATCTTCTGTTGCATATAAAGCCTTATAAGGTTTACAATTGAGGGGAAGCCGATTTCATTAAAGTTTATATCATCCGGCCTGACAAGTACTGCCTCACTTACGTCATCAAGCGGTTTCAATATTTCAAGTTCGTCAGATGTGCATATAAATCCTATGTCGCAGGTGTAATAAATCAAATCATTGAAGATGTATTCATTCGGGAATGTGGCAAATATGCGGAGAGAGGTCATTTCAATCCCAAGCTCCTCGCGGACTTCACGTTTGATGGCCTTTTCTGCAGACTCCATGATATCAACGAATCCTCCAGGTAAATCCAGATACCCTGCGCGCGGTTCATGCTTTCTTCTTGTCAGTACAATTCTCCCGTCGGATGATTCGATTATCGCAGCAACAGCAGCTGCCGGGTTGATGTAATATGTAAATCCGCAGGATTCGCATGTGAAGAGTTTTTCTCCGTTGAAGGTAAAACCGGCAACCCCGCATGTCGGGCAGAATTTAAATTTATCTGACGGATGCTTCCCTGTAAAATAATGCATAATAAACTCTACATCTCCACCCGTGTAATTATCCCGTGGAGTCTGGCAGACGGGAGCCTGTAAAACTGCACAAAGTTGGGTGTCAGTTTTTTTATAACTGAATAAATTTTCCATAATAAGTTTTTAGTAATGATCTCTTCAGTTCCGTAGAATATTACTTTCGGTTTGATGCCTGCTTTTGCAATCTCGTTTGTTATGTCAAGCTCCTCTTTGTAGCCTGCCCGGATCTCGAAGACATAAAGTCCTGGACCGATATTTTTTACAGGTGACGCTTCAATGCCGACAGGATCATCAGTGATGTTTACTATAATGAAAATATTTTTTTCGTAAATTATATTTGCACTTACAATACAATGAGTAATGTATGGAGATATGACATGATAATTTCCGATGAAGAAGAGGCATGTACCCTCGATGGTCCTTCTTTTTTTATATATCTGCTCATAACTTATAATAAATGTCTCGAAATCAATAGGCCTGAGCTGCTTGTACATTCTTTTATTACCCTTCTGCCATATCAGTATTATTGTAAATGGTATAGATGCAATTAGAATTGACCAGTACCCGCCGTGAGAAAATTTACTGAAGTTTGCTATGAGGAAGGCGATGTTTATAAATAATATAAAAGTGGCTGTGATATAACTTAATTTTTCTTTTCTGATATGATAGATCAGTATCATCATGATTGCGGTGATGCACATTGTCCCGGTTACTGCGAGTCCATAGGCAGCGGCCAGTTTTTCAGATTTCTTAAAGATGAGCATGATGAAAATAACTGCAATCATAAGAATCCAGTTAATTCCGCCGATGTAAATCTGTGACTTAAGTTTTACCGAGGTAAAATCAACTTTAACGCGCGGGAATATTCTGGTTGTAACGCCCTGGTAGATAACAGAGAATACGCCGCTTATAAGCGCCTGGGAAGCGATAATTGTAGCCAATACTGCAACTATAAGAAAAGGAATATATAGCAGCGGGGATTCACTTTGAACCATGGTGAAGAGAACATTTTTGACAGGCCCGTGAACATGGATGAAAGCACCCTGTCCCAGGTATGTCAGGACAAGGGCAAAAAATATTATGCGCCATGCGCGTACAATCGGTTTTTTCCCAAGGTGCCCCATGTCTGCATAGAGGGCTTCGGCACCTGTTGCGCAGAGTATCACCTCTGAAAGAATCAGGAATCCTGCAAAACCGTTATTTTTGAAAAACACTAAAAAGTATACCGGGTTCACCGCTTTCAGTATCTGCGGGTAATGAAAAAGTGAAACGGCCCCGCTCACAGCAAGTGCTATAAACCATATGACCATGACCGGGCCGAAAA